>Ga0209187_1000107_pt1 | contig 186508 bp, 163 predicted proteins | sample BantaG_FD_187430 | JGI IMG/M metagenome (GOLD analysis project Ga0209187, IMG submission 187430) | Marine algal microbial communities from Bantry Bay, Ireland - BantryBay_4 metaG (SPAdes) (version 2) | ecosystem: Host-associated > Algae > Red algae > Unclassified | place: Bantry Bay, Ireland...
TACCATCTGGAGAACCATCATCTACTACTAATACATGGAATCCATCCTCGAGTGCGAGAACTGCTGTTAGAATATCTTGGATATTCTCTTTTTCATTATAAGTAGGGATGATTACTAAACTACTACTCAACTGCGTGGTTAAACTATTAACGTCAAATATATAACATATATAAAATAATGCTATATAACTATGGGTTTAAACTTGAATTACTGTTCTATAATTTCCATGACCTTATCAAAGACGTCCTCAGCATTTGGCTTAGTGAAATAATCTCCATCAGACCCATAAGGTGGTCGATGTGCTTTAGCCGTAAGCGTTGCTGGAGTTGCATCTAAATGATAGTATGCTCCTTGGGTTTCTAATACTTCTTTCATCATGAATGCTGTAGCTCCTCCTGGAACGTCTTCGTCAAGGAATAAAATTCTATTGGTCTTCTTAACAGACTCTAATATTTTATGATGAATATCAAAAGGAAGTAAGGATTGCACATCGATTAACTCTACAGAGACATTATATGCTTCTAATTGCTCAATCGCTTGCTGAGCTATCCGTACACAAGTCCCATATGTCACTAGAGTAATATCATCTCCCTCTTGCAAAACCTCTGGAATACCTAGTGGGACTGTAAACTCTCCCAGGTTATCAGGAACTCTTTCCTTGAGTCGGTAGCCATTTAAACATTCTATAACTATGGCTGGATCAGTAGAGCTAAGCATGGTATTGTAAAAACCTGCCGCCCGCACTAGATCCCGTGGGACCAGAATATGAATACCTCTCAAAGAATTTATCATCATCCCAAGAGGAGATCCAGAATGCCATACCCCCTCTAAACGATGCCCTCTAGTCCTAATGATCGCTGGTGCCATCTGCAATCCATTAGACCTCCACCTAAGGGTAGCAAGATCATCTGTCAATGGCGTGAGGCCATATACTAGGTAGTCTAGATACTGAATCTCTGCAATAGGCCTTAAACCCCTCATAGACATACCAATAGCCTGCCCAACTATTGTCCACTCTCTAATACCGGTATCAAATATCCTTTCCTGTCCAAATTTAGCCTGCAAACCTGCAAAACCTTGATTGACATCTCCAATATTCCCAACATCCTCTCCAAAGGCAAATACGTCTTTACGTTTTTTAAAGGTGAGCTCGAAAAATTTGTTGATTACTTCAAAACCATTTAAGCTTTCAGATGAGTCAGAGTATTCAGCAGGTATCTCTTTAATATTTTCTGCAGCGGTTTCTGCGGGACTGGTTAGGTTAGTATGATAGCGATCACCCGTGATCACACCGTCTTCCAATATTTCATTGAGCTCTGAACAAATGATACCTGTACGACGAGTAATATGTTGATTTAATCTACGCGCATTCCTCAGTATTTCATGATAACTTGGAGCTACAAGATTTTCAAAGTCTTTCTTTAGCGCTTGGATAGCTTGATCATCATATTGATCTAGGATGGCATAGACTTTAGCCATAGCTTTGTTATAAGCAACAGGCTTTACTCGATAGTTGCCCCAAGCATTATCTCTGGCCTTTTTTACATATTGTTTTGCTTCTGTCCTATATTGATTAATCAGCTCATCTTCAGCGATACCATTTTCCTTTATCCAGTTGATCATGAGCTCTATACAGTCAAAGTCTTTTTCCCATTGCAATCTCTCTGAAGACTTATATCGCTCATGGCTACCAGAGGTAGAGTGCCCCTGTGGTTGAGTCATATCTTGCACGTGGATTAACGCAGGGATATGATTCTCTCTGACTTTCTTTATGACATTTTCGTAGGTAGCACATAGACCTGGGTAATCATGCCCTTTGACAGTAGATATATACATTCCCTTGCCATCTTCATCTAACAAGAAGCCCTCTAAGGCTCGAGATATATTACCCTTTACCGTCTGCAATTCTACTGGCACCGAGATACCATATCCATCATCCCATACTGATACCGCAAGTGGTGTCTTCATCACAGCTGCTGCATTTAAGGTCTCCCAAAACGCCCCTTCAGAGGTACTTGCATCTCCTATTGTACAGAAGCATACTTCATTTCCATTATCAGAAAACTTATTCTTATTTCCGAAAACGTTTACCTCTCTATATGCCTTGGAAGCCCGACTTAACCCAATAGCTCTTGCCATTTGTCCTGCGGTGCAAGAGATATCTGAGGTAATATTAAAATGATCAACCTGAGGCAGCCATTCATCGTTTTCATTTATAAATTTTGTGGCGAAGTGAGTAGGCATTTGCCTTCCCGCTGAAAATGGATCATTTTCAGCATCTGCATATAGTTGAGCAAGAAAGTCTTCTACGGTACAGAGTCCCAGCGCCAGCATAAAGGTCTGATCTCTATAATAGCCAGATCTGTAATCACCCTTCTTAAAACTACGTGCCATAGCTACTTGTGCTACCTCCTTACCTGCTCCAAACACTCCGAATTTAGCTTTACCAGTTAGCACTTCTCGCCTTCCCAAGTAGCTTAATTCTCGACTTACTAGACAAACCCATAAATCATTAAGTACCTCTTTTTTATAACTATCTTCTTTTGAGTTTCCTTTTGGCTGAAGGGTATGTAGAGCGGGGCTGTTTAGAATCATATAAGGATGGAATTGAAGTTGCACCTATTATAAGCGTAAAACATCTAAAAAACAAGCTTTGTTTTACACACCTAAAATTAAAAAATATAATAGGAGGTATAATAATTGCTTAGAAATAGACGCTAGATACATTAGATACCGATTAACAGTATGTTAACAACCAGTTATAAATTTATTTCGTCCTAATGTTATCGATATCTATTATCTTTGAGATATTAGAATTAAAAATAAAAATTTATGAAAAATATATTCCTTTTATTCGCTTTATGCTTCGCTAGTACAGCCTATGTAAGTGCTCAAGGCACTTTAGATGTTACGGCTGAAGACACAGAGATCCAAGCAGATGGGCCTGTAATGGCGTTCGAAAGCCTAGAAGTACCTTATGGAGCAATCGAGCAACACTCAGAACCACTTAGAAACTTAGCTTTTACCAATACTGGTACTGAGCCATTAGTAATCAAGAGTGCTAGAGGATCATGTGGTTGTACTGTACCTATCTGGCCAAAAGAGCCGATCATGCCAGGTGAATCTGCGAACATTGAGATCAGGTATGCTACAGACAGAATCGGTAAGTTTAGCAAGACCGTTACGATCACTACCAATGAAGGTGGAGACCCACATGTAGTAAAAGTACATGGTAATGTATCTAAAGCTGATGATGCACAGAGTGTACCGACTGCACCAGCATCAATAATAACTGGAGGAAAAAAATCGGGATTCTAATACTGATTTTACAAAGATTAATAAGCTCAGAGCGTGCTCTGGGCTTTTTTTATGCCCATAATCAAGATTTTTAAGGTATATGACAACAACTAGTACGCTGAGGTATTTATAGCTTGTCGGCTTTAATAAGGCTAACATATCTTGCTGCGGTTTTCTGATATCATTATTGTAAATACCCATATTAGATTAGGCTAGTATGAATATTTTCACTATGATCTTGAATACCTATTTCAAAATATTTTGAGACATATCCAAACCTAAATGGTATTACTTTTATGATAAATTACATAAGCTAAACATGATAATATTACTCTCCCCTTCCAAATCATTAGATTATTCTGAAACTAAGATTAAAGATTCGACTCTCCCTTTATTTCAAGAGGAAGCACTTGAGATTGTAAATGTCTTACAGAAAAAAAGTAATAGTGCTCTTAAAAAGCTAATGAAGGTTAGCGATAAGATAGCTAAGGAGAACAATCAACGTTACAAAGACTTCTCTCCAAAATACACAGAAGATAATAGTAAGCAAGCCATCTTAGCATTCAAAGGAGACGTATACACAGGTATGAACAACGACACGATGTCTAAGGCAGACCTCAAATTTGCACAAAAGCATGTACGTATATTATCAGGTCTGTATGGAATATTAAAACCACTCGATCTTATGCAGCCTTATCGTCTAGAAATGGGTACAAAACTGCCTATAAAAAAAACAAAAAACCTTTATGTCTATTGGGATACCAAACTAACAGACCATATAAATGAAGAGAAGCCTAAGCTAATTGTCAATCTAGCCTCCAAAGAATATTATAGGTCAATCAAGGAAGATCAACTTGATGCAAAAGTTTTAAATATAAATTTTAAAGAGTTTCATAATGGGGAGCTAAAGTTCTTGTCATTTAATGCAAAGAAAGCGAGGGGAATGCTGACCAGATATATAATTGACAATAGGATAAAAACAATCAATAAAATAAAAGGATTTGACACAGACAGGTATTACCTTGATACAGACAACTCTACTGAAATGAATCTGCAGTTTGTCCGAAAATTTATACCTGTATGAAATATTTAAAATTCCCTTTTCTATTAGCATTACTTGTAGGGACTTGCTATGCCTTAAGTATCCCTATTCCTGCTGGAGATGCCACCCTTCCTCCAGTTGGAAAATTTTTCAGTCCTTTTACTGGGTTTTGGACCAATGCAGAATCAGCCAGCTCTAGAAAATCATTAGTTATAGCTGCGGAGGAACTCTCTGGTGATGTAGAAGTAGTTTTTGACGATAGAGATGTACCTCATATCTTCGCAGATAATATAAAAGATGCAGTCTTTGTACAAGGCTACCTGCATGCTCGAGATAGACTCTTCCAGATGGATGTAGCAGTGCGAGCAGCTTCTGGTAAACTATCAGAAATCTTAGGCGAATCCACAGTTAACTTAGATAGAATAAGAAGACAAATGGGTATAGAGTACGCATCAGAAAAAGCAATTGATGTCTGGTCTAACTATCCTAATATTGAAAATTTAAACAACTACTCTAGTGGAGCAAATTATTTCATCAATCAATTAGAGCCGAAGGACTATCCTGTAGAATTTAAATTATTAGGTCATAAGCCTGGTAAGTGGTCAAATCTAAAAAGCTCTCTCTTTCAAAAAAACATGGCCATCATGTTATGTGCAGGGCACTCTGACATACAGGCTACTAACATGTTAAAATATTTTGGCCAGGAGACCTTCACAGAATTATATCCAGATTGGAACCCTAAACAATCCCCCATCATTCCATCTACTAAAAAATGGGAAAAAGTAGTTACCCAATTGTCAGAAACTGAAGAGCTCACCAAGTCGCTATCTTATTACCAAGAGCCTCCGATTCCTAAACACGTACCTGGCATAGGCAGTAATAACTGGGCAGTCGCAGCAGGTAAGACTAAGAATGGTAATGCTATCCTAGCTAACGATCCACACCTCAAATTAACCTTACCATCCATATGGTATGAGGTGCATATCAATACACCAGAGATCAATGTGTATGGGGTATCTCTACCAGGAATCCCCGGAGTAGTAATTGGTTTTAATGATAATATAGCTTGGGGTGTAACAAACGTGGGTCACGATGTCCTAGACTGGTATAAAATAAAATGGCTAGATGAGGCACAGACTAAATATGAGCTAGATGGAAAAACAAAAGAAGTGGAATACCGTCTAGAAACCATCAAAGTGAAAGGTGGCCACGACATAATCGACACTATAAAATATACACATTGGGGCCCAGTGATGCCAGACAACTCTCCTTGGAAAAACTATCAAGGTTTGGCCATGAGATGGATCGCACAAGATGCCCCTGATCGCGATGAGCTCGATGCATTTATGGATTTAGCAAAAGGTAAAGACCACACTGACTATATAAAAGCATTATCAAAATATATTCTCCCTGCACAGAATTTTGTATTTGCCTCAGTAGAAGGGGATGTGGCAATTAAGGTAAATGGCAAACTACCCATAAAGGACGAGCAAAATGGAAGATTCATCAAAGATGGATCAAAGACTAGTAATGGCTGGAAAGGATTTATTCCACGTAATGAATTACCTGCGGATCATATGCCTGAGAGAGGATTTGTCTCTTCTGCTAATCAACACTCTACGGCCCCTGATTATCCTTACTACTACAATGGAGGGTTTGAAAATTATAGAGGGCGAATCATCAATGATCTTCTAGAAGAAATGGAAAATATAACTGTAGATGACATGATGGAACTACATCAAAACTCTGTAAGCTATAAAGCGAAAGATGCTCTCCCAAACATGTTATCTAAAGTGAACATAAGTTCCTTAAGTGAAGATCAGAAAGACATACTCGATAAATTAAAAAACTGGAATCATAGCTATGATGTAGCATCTCATGCTGCTTCTTACTTTGATGATTGGTATGAGGAGTTCTATGACTTGACCTTTGATGAGGTGAGTAGCTTAAAAGACTCTATGTCTGTGATGATGCCTAGAGATTGGGTATTAGTAGGGAAACTTGAGGAAAACTCAAGTGATAGGTTTTTTGATATACAGAGTACCGAAAAGATCGAAAATGCAGATGATCTTGTAATGCAAGCCTTCATAAAAATGACTCAGAACTTTAGCGAAAAAGATGATCATAAATGGACAAGTTATAACAAGAGAAGAATAGAACACATAGCCTCTATCCCATCCTTCTCTGTAAACAATGTACAAGCACCTGGGCATGGAGACGTAATCAATGCTTACAACACTGTCTGGGGCCCTTCATGGAGGATGATAGTAGAGTTAGATAAAAATAAGATAAACGCCTATGGTGTCTTCCCGGGTGGTCAAAGTGGAAATCCGGGTAGCCCCTTTTATAAAACTGGTATCGACAATTGGACTAATGGCAAGTACTTCAAACTCAACTTTGTGAAAGGCAAAGAAGAACTTGACCAAGTAAAAACATATTCTTTAAACTTCAAAAAAGGCTGATCATGAAAATCTTATTAAGTATCATAGCAATTATGATATTAGGATATGTAATGCAGTTTGTTACTCCTTGGTGGGGAGTAGCTTTAGCCACAATGTTAGTAACTTACCTGCTTAATCATAACTACTGGGTGAGTTTCATCGTCGGATTTTTTGCGGTGTTTTTGCTCTGGGGCGGATTTGCCTTATTAAAGGATATCGCTAACAACAGTGTCCTGTCAGCACAAGTAGGTGACTTGCTCCAAGGATTGCCATCTGTAGCTCTTGTGGCCCTTACTGGGGTAATCGGAGGACTTGTCGGCGGACTGAGTGGTTTAGTGGGTCAATCAGCAAGAGAAATGATTTAAATTGACAAATAAGATCGTTTATCCTTAGAAATAGTTACTTCCTCTATAATTTTTGACTCTAAAGAGAAAGTTGCGCTATTTGCAAGCAGAAATTATATATGGATTATCACATTTACAAAAAGGCTAAAAAGCGAGTAAAGGATAAGAGAAAATTCTATACTCATGTGATTTCATGGTCCATAATGAGTGTCTTCTTTATTCTGTTAAACATTTTTACAAGTAACTATCCTTGGTCTATCTTTCCTATTCTCGGTTGGGGAATCATGTTAGCATTTCATGGAATCAAAGTATTCTCAACAGTCTATGGAGACGAATGGGAGGAAAAAGAAATAGAAAAAGAAATGCAAAAGCTAAAACGCAACGAAAACTTTAGAAATAAATACGAAGAAGACGACTATGAGGAACTGAGCCTTAAGCAATTCCCTCAGCAAGCGAGAGGAATGAGGGATTCAGATTTTGTATAACCTTCGATGGTTCGGACATATCAACCACTATGAAATATCCGCATCAGGATATTAAATTTATAATCCTAGATTTACTTTTGTCGTTATACAACGATTAATGAGACTGTTCTACTTTCTACTTGCTTTCTGTATCCTACCAAGCTTAATAGCCCAAGATGTAGACTTCTATGAAAAGACAAATATTTATCTCCGACAGATTATCAAGGAAGATAAGGTCGACTATTTAAAAGCGAGACAACTCTTACAAGATCAAGAACACCTACTATCCCAAATAAATGCTGAAAAACTAAGCGACTTATCCAATAGCGAGCGAAAAGCATTTCTCATCAATGCTTATAATCTCTTTGTAGTTTTTGATATCGCTGAGTATTATCCAGTGTGGTCAGTTAAAGCTATACCAGATTTTTTTATCCTCAAAAAGTGGTCAGTTGGTGATAAGCTATACAGTCTTGATGATATTGAAAAAATGATCTTGGCTATTGATACTGATCCAAGGATCCACTTTGCTTTAGTTTGCGGAGCTAAAGACTGTCCTAAATTACAAACCTATGCCTATGTGCCGAGTGAGATTGACAATCAACTAAATCAAGTAACAACAAACTTTATCAATGATTTAAATAAGGTATTAGACTATCGTGGGCAGCTAGAATTAAGCAAAATATTTAGTTGGAATGGAGAAGATTTTTTAATCAAATCTGATATCCATAGTTATATAAATAAGTACAGATATCAGAAAGTAAATGCCTCAAGTAAACCGCTTTATAAAGAGTACGACTGGTCATTAAATGAATATGTTGCTCCTACAATCTTAGAAGAATCAGCGCAGCGATATTACTACTCAAGGCTTTATGGAAAGGGGCAGTATGAAGCTCACTTATTCAATAATTATTTTACTGCATCAGATGTACCACAGTTTGATGGAGATTTTAACAAGCGCTCTAATTTCTTCACCATGTGGGGACAGTTTCTATATGGATATAGTGATAAACTGAATATTGGTTTTGACATACGACTACGATCAGTAAACCAGAATTTCAGGGAGAACACCTCTAGCTGGGATGCCTTTAAGTTTAAGAATGAGGGCTTGGAAGCCGATAGTACTGGAAGATTATTTTATAGCCGTACGGCGTTGACTGGTATAGGTCCTAAAGTAAAATATCAACCTCTAAAAAATATACCTAACATTACTTTCCAGCACACACTACTGCTTCCGCTCGGAAAAAATCTAGAAGGTAGTGAGTCCGAAGGTTACATTGATTGGAACAATCCTATTTTGATAAATCAGGCTTTCTATGACCAGGACTTAGGGAGCGACTTAAGTCTCTTTCTAGAGTTTGGCATAACTGTAGAAAGTCTCAGTGGCAGTGTATTTAGACAGTCTGAAGGGTTTTATCAGTTGTCTACGCCATTCAATATTATCATGAGTTATTTTATGGACGATAGGTCTACGCTTTATGGGTTAGTCAATGCTACCCCCAGATGGGCAAATACAGTTAATGAAGACCTCGAGGTCATTAGAAGAAGTGACTCATTTAATCAATTTGGCTTAGGGTACAAGTACTTTTTTACAGATAATATTCAGATGGAAGTTCTCTACACGGTCTTTAATGGCACGGTGACTAATAGAAAAGCAAGCACCTTCAATATCGGGTTTAGATATTATGGCCGATAACATATTGCAAATTTTATTAATGTATTACTATATGTTAATGTGTTATTTAACCTAAATTTGTAATGAAACACCACGTTATAAAATATCAATCAATAGTTAGAAAGTACAATATCGCTGTAGAAAAGAACCATTTACTCAAAATAGGTATTGATTAAGTTCTACTACCATACAGAAACTTGATATAGTCTAATCGCTAAATGAAATTTTTAGATAAAATAATTTCGCCTCAAAGAAAGGAAGACCTTCATGAAATCATTTTTGAAGCGGATACTCCTAAGGGTAAGGTTTTTGATGTCGCTCTTATTTTCCTGATTATTCTTAGTGTGACCATCGTCATGCTGGAAACAGTGAAGAGTATAGATTTGAAATTTCATACGCTGTTCAAAGTGTTAGAATGGATTTTCACAATCATATTTACGATAGAGTATATACTCAGACTACATGTGACTAGGAGGCCGATGAAATATGCCACTAGCTTTTTTGGTATCATAGACTTAGTTGCTATTCTACCTAGCTTTCTAGGCCTATTTTTAATAGGATCTCAGATCGAATCTTTGCTTATCATCCGAGCACTTAGGTTATTACGTGTGTTTAGAGTCTTAAAGATGGTAAGCTTCTTAAGACATGGTAAAATTATCCTCGTAGCGCTTCGTCAATCTGCACCTAAGATTCTTGTATTCTTATTTTTTATAGTAATTGCAACAGTCGTTTTTGGTTCGGTCATGTACTTGATAGAAGGTAATTCTAATTCTAAGTTTTCGAGTATTCCTGAATCTATTTATTGGGCAGTCGTTACGCTGACCACAGTCGGCTATGGTGATATCTCTCCTACTACTCCATTAGGAAAATTTCTCGCCTCTTGTGTCATGATCATTGGGTATGCTATTATTGCGGTGCCTACAGGAATTGTTTCCTCAGAGCTGATAAATGCTAACGCTGACGAAGATCATACCAGCACACAAGTTTGTCGCTATTGTTCAAGCGAAGGTCATCATGAAAATGCAAAATATTGTAATAAATGTGGTGAGATGCTGAATGTGAATTAACTAGACTATCCGATTATTGCCTTTAGTTCTATAAGGGTTGTTATCTCGTATGTAGGATTAATCGAGTGGTTATTTTCCTTGCCAGCTGGATTAAACCAACAAGTATCAATGTCATAATTAATACCGCCTTGTACATCTGAAAACAAACTGTCTCCTACCACTAAAAACTTTGATTTGCTTTGCTCAGAAATAGCTCCAAAAACATGATCAAAAAATCTAGTATCCGGCTTTGCGAAACCAATTTCATCAGATACGGTAATCGTATCAAAATACTTATCAAGACCTAACTTAGTAATCCGAGGCCTCTGGGCTTCTTTCATACCATTAGTGATAATATGTTGAGTAACACCATCGATCTTAGACAAGTAATCTAAGACGTCTATAGTATCATCTAGCAGAAAACAATGCTTTACCAAGTTAGACAAATAAATGTCATTTGATAATTGACTATCGTGTGATAATCCTATCTCATGCCAAAAGTTTTTCCACCGTGTCGTTCTGACTCCATCCATATCAAGTTCTTTAGCTTCTAATTGAGTCCATACCTTGGCATTGATTGGTCTGTAGACTTCGTATAAATCAGTATCAGTTTGCTTGACATTGAAGTAAGCTAGCAAGTCTTTGAAGGCAAGATGAGAGGATGCTGTAAAGTCAAATAAAGTATTATCGGCATCAAACAATATCTGTGTATATTTTGACATAGATTAGTCTTTAGGTAATCTCATAACATGCAGCATCCGTTTAACACTATACTTGCCTGATCCATGTGCGATCAACAAAAGTAACCCTCCAGCTATCGCCATATTCCTCATAAAGTAAAGAGAATGAAGACGTTTAATATCTTCAGGATCATTCCAAAAGGAATAAACTATAAAAGTAAATGGCAACCAATAAAGCAATAATAAGATAGAGCCAAAGGTGGTCAAATATCCAATCAAAACTAAAAAACTGCCAACTACTAACAATAACACTACCCCACCCAACAGGATATCTTGGTGCCAAGTAATGCCATAATCGGTCATGGTCTGCTTGTTGTGCTTGAAGAAACCGACTGTATCATAAACCTCATAAAGGAATATAAATGCAATCAGAAAACGGCCTAGCAAATCAGCAATATCTTTCATCTACGTGTTATAAATTAGTATAATGAAGGTAGTTAATATTTGATAATAGCTAGGCACCATCGATTTTGTTGTGTATGGCTTTTATAATATTTCTCCCATCTAAGGCAGCCGATAAGATCCCTCCTGCATAGCCTGCTCCTTCTCCACATGGATATAGGTTGTCATAATCAGGATGCGTCAACAACACCTTATCTCTAGGAATTCTTATAGGGGAAGATGTGCGGCTTTCTACGGCAATCACATTTGCTTCTTGCGTATAATAACCTCTAAGTTTCTTATCAAAATCCAAAACTCCTTTCTTTAATCTCTGAGATATAAAATCCGGAAGCAACTCATGCAATGGCGCAGGACTTAATCCAGGGATATAAGAAGAATCCGATAGGTCTTTAGAGTTTTGACCATTTACAAAATCCACTAACTTTTGTGCAGGCGCGCTCTGTGTACCATCACTTGCCTTAAACATCCGCTGCTCTACACTAGCTTGAAAATCAAGTGCTGCAAAAACACCATCAAACCCTTGTGCACTTAACTCCTCAACGCCTACCTCCGTCACTACTCCAGAGTTAGCATATGGAGAATCTCGCTTTGATAGAGACATCCCATTGACTACTATCTCGCCAGGCATAGTCGATGCGGGGACCACTAGCCCTCCTGGACACATACAAAATGAGAAGACGCCTTTCTTATCCACTTGAGAGACTACTTTATAAGCAGCTGCAGGCAGGTTTTTGTGCCTTGGGGAGTGAGCGTATTGTATCTTATCAATCAACTCTTGCGGATGCTCTATCCGCACCCCTAAGGCAAATGGCTTGAGCTCCATAGCAATTTTCTTAGTATGGAATAACTTGTAAATATCTCGTGCAGAATGACCTGTCGCAAATACAACTTTGTTGCAAGGCCACACCTTACCGTCTTCGGAATGTAATTCCTTTACTCGGTTTTTGTGAATCACCAGATCAGTTACTTTGGTATCAAAGTGTATTTCTCCACCTCGAGATCTTATAGTTGCTCTCATATTTGATATGATAACCGGTAACTTGTTAGATCCGATATGAGGATGAGCATCTATGAGAATATCTTTATTAGCTCCATGATCTACGAGGATTTGCAGTACTTCTTTGATATTTCCTCTTTTGTGTGATCTCGTGTATAGCTTACCATCTGAATAAGTTCCTGCTCCACCTTCTCCAAAACAATAATTAGAATTAGGATTTACAATTCCTTCTTGTTGTATAGCTCTAAGGTCTCTTCTCCTTGCGCGTACATCTTTACCTCTATCTAGTACAATTGGCTTAAGACCTAGCTCTAGACAATGTAAAGCCGCAAAATAGCCTGCCGGCCCCGCCCCTACGATCGTTACTCGCTTAGTATCTTTGAGTGCCTGCTGATACTTGATATCCGATATTGGTGACCTTAGCTCCGTATTAATACCTATTAAATATCGTAACTGGAAGACGACATTTTTTTTTCGAGCATCTATCGATCTTTTTAAAAGCCTAAATGACTTGATCGAAGCTTCTTCTACTTTACACTTCTTAGCCAGATATGCTTTGAGGTAATCTTGATCATCGATATGATCTGGGGATATCCTTATTTCTACTTCTTTCACCATGATGATTAATCAGTAACTTACTATGAAGGTATACAATGCAGCAATATTAACTAATTGAGTTAAGCATTGTCACATTTTTATAACAAGTGATGAATTTATTTATCCTGAAATCTCAAAATCTGCAACTACTCGAAAATTTATTAGTTTTCCTTTTAAACTAGCGAACCCTTGAACGAATATAACGATCTAGAAATAATGCGCCGGGTGCAATCTGGAGAGACTCAACTGATGGGTATCCTCTATGAGCGTCATAAGCTTAATCTATTTAATTACTTCCTGAGATGCACGAATAGTCGGGCAAAAAGTGAGGATATGGTGCATAACGTTTTCCTAAAGGTGATGAAAAATGTCAAGCACTTTAATGGCACTGGGGAATTTAAATATTGGCTATTTAGAATAGCAAGAAATATATGGATCGACAATACCAAGAAGAAAGAACCTATGCTAAAAGCTGTGTCAATAGATCATGTGCAGATGGACAATGACCACCAAGATGAAACTGGAGATAGAAGCATGAAGGAACTACAAAAAATAAAATTGCAAAAAGCATTAAGGTGCTTATCAGAAGAAAAAAGGGATGCAATCATACTGAGCCGATATCAAGGACTAGATTATAAAACGATAGCAGAAATATCAAACTGTACAGAGAGCGCTGTGAAATCTAGGATAATGAGAGGCCTAGGAGAAATAAGAAAATTAGTTAATAGTTAAATAACATTCCGACAATGGAAGTAAAAAAATATGAGGATGAACTCCTCAACATATTAGAAAGCAATATCAAGAACAAAGGGTTATACGTCAAAACACTTGCCGATCAATACCCTGACCATAAAGAAGCAATACTAATAACCTTTGAGACCTGGAGTGATTTATCAGGGGGTGATATAGTATCTCCTTCTAGCAAAATGGATCAAGCATTTTACGATAGCTTGAGCAAATTAGAAATCTCTGGAGCACAACCCCAACCAACTAAGGTGTTACCAATAAAGAATTCTAGCTCTAAAATATTTAGCCTACAAAGGCTTAGTGTTGCGATGACATTTTTAGTTGGATTGGCATTGGGCGGCTATTTAGATTTTTTTGGTGGCCATGAAAACTTTAATAGTAAGGACATAGTAGTCGATAACTCAAGACTAGTAAGATTTGCTTCATTAGAGCAAACTCCACATGCAGGAGATAGGATTAAGGGAATTATAAATACAAAGAGCAGATCTACCCTTGACGCCAAGATACTCCATGCCTTGAATGATGTAATCTGCCATGATCCTAATACTAATGTAAGGCTGACTGCGATAGAGACCTTAGTCACTTTCTGGGACAGTCCAGAAGCACGAGAAATACTGATAAAATCAATTCCCTATCAAGAATCGCCAACTGTACAACTTGAGCTAGCAGATATCATGATAAGCTTAGAAGCCAAATCATCAAGTGATAAGTGGAATCAGTTACTCTCTTCTACACAAGTAGAGCCAGACATAAAATCACAATTAGAACAAACTTTAAAAGAAATATTATGAATTCCTTAGTCTTCTTTATCGCTATTCTACTAAATACGACCGCGTTAAGTCATGAGCATATTGACCAATCTGTCTTTAACATAGATATGAGCAAGTACGATCGGGTGAACATCTACAATAACGTGGGAGAAATAAATATCCGCACAACAAATTCTAATAAGGCAGTATTTGAAACTACGAGAAAAATTAGAGCGACGTCTAGCAAAAAGCTTAAAAGAGCAATATCAGAAATCCAAGTAGATACTATGATTGTTGATGGAGAGTTATTTGTTTTTATCGATAGCCCCTATATGACACTTGAGCAACGAGGCAATAACTACTGGTATCAAAATCATTCCTACAACAATGGTGACAGTTTTAAATCATCAGGAATAGATTCTGAATTTGATTTTGAAATTAGCCTGCCTGCAAATACCGACGGATTAATCTCGACTCATAAAGGAGATATAGAAATCAAAAATGTAAAAGGAGAAATCGAAGTTTATAATCACTTTGGAGATATTAGCTTAAGTGGTGTAGAGGATGTAGCGCAAGTAAATAGTCATCATGGATCTCTTAAAGTCTTATTTGATAAACAACCCCAGCATGACTTGTCACTAGGTACGCATCATGGAGATATCACAATTTCATTTAAGGAAGTTCCATCTGCAAGGTTAGATCTTTACTCTTATCATGGATCTTTTTTTACTGATTTTGAATGGCAGCCATTGGTATCTAAAGTGAAAACCGATAAAAAAAATGGAAAAACAAAATATAAAATAGGGCAAAATACAAATGTGCAAATTGGAGGAGGTGAACACGAAATAAAATTTAACTCGCATCACGGTGACATGTATATCCTAAAACATTGAGTTGATTTATTGCTAAAGCAGTTACAAATCACTTTAGCTTATGTTTTAAACCACCTCATTAAAAAAAATGAATATGAACAAATCTATATATATACTAATCTTAGGTTTTCTGATTACAAGCTTCACCATGCAAGCGCAAACAAGAGAACCCATACAAATACCATTAAGTAATCCTGAACAAGATGGCTTGCTTAGGGTCAATATCCACAATGGAGCTATCAGTATCACCACACATAATAAAAATGAGGTAGTACTAATAATGCATGAAAAGAAAAATGAGGGCTCAAACAAGAAAAGCAGATCTGGTCTGAGAAGGATAGAGAAACAAAACGTAGATGTAAATATCACTGAAGACAATAATGAGATAAATGTCACCTCCTCCCAAAACTCTAGAATAGATTTAGACCTTAAGGTACCGAAGAACTTCTCTCTCTTTCTATCCACCCACCATAGTGGAGATGTTTATGTTAACGGTGTCAACGGAACAATGGAAGTAAGAAGTCATCACGGCGGAATCAAGATGGAAGAAGTATCGGGGTCTGTCATTGCAGACACTCATCACGGAGCAATAGAAGTAACAATGCAGGAGATTAATCCCAACGCGCCTATGGCATTCACAACCTATCATGGAGATGTAGATATTTCTTTCCCTGAGGATCTTACTGGTACACTTAAAATGAAAAGCTCTAAAGGAGATATTTATACAGATTTTGTTTTTAAAGCATCAAAACCTAAAGTTCTCACTACAAAACAAGGGTCTAAAAGAGAAATTAAGCTCGAAGGGTGGACTTATGGTCAAATCGGATCAAGCCAAGAGGAACTCACCTTTAAGACTTATCATGGCGACGTAATTATTCGTCAAAACTAGACTTTACACCAAAAGCGAGGATAAATCGTACAAAAAGACTATAATACCTACGGGATATCATCATATAATTGATTTGATTACAGTATTTATTTATATACTTTTGCAGTCCGAATAAAAATTCGTGAGCTATGCCAAAAATGAAAACAAACTCAAGTGCTAAGAAAAGGTTTAAGATAACTGGATCAGGAAAGATCAAGAGATTTCAGGCAGGTACTTCTCACCTTTTGAGAAAAAAGTCAAAGAAGTCAAAATTGAATCTTAGAGGGTCAAGTATTGTTGCTAAAGCTGACGAAAAGAGAGTAAAGGACTTACTCTGTATGTAAATCAGATTTTTCACGTCTGAAGGACTTAAGCATTCGATTGAGAATCTCTTCAGAACAAAAAATTAAACTATGCCTAGATCGGTAAACGCCGTTGCTTCCAGAAAAAGAAGAAAGAAAATCCTAAAATCTGCCAAAGGTTACTTTGGTGCTAGATCAAAGGTATATACAGTAGCAAAAAATGCTGTAGAAAAAGCCCTATCCTATGCCTATAGAGATAGAAGAAATAAAAAGAGAGCATTCAGAAGATTATGGATTGCGAGAATCAATGCTGCTGCTAGAATGAACGGTACAACATACTCTCAACTCATGCACAAGCTATCAAAAGCTGAGGTTGGTCTTAATAGAAAGGTCTTAGCAGATCTTGCTATGAATCATCCTGATACTTTCAAAGCTATCGTGGAAAAAGCTGGGTAAACAGCCTTCGTGTATTTTAAATATTTATCTCTTTCGGACTTTATTAATAGTTTGATAGCTGTGTTTTTTTAGAAATACGGGACATCTCTTGTTTTTATACTTCAGGTATCAAGTACTGATAGTATTATCCACTCTGAGCTTGTTTTGCTCTGCAAAAAGTAAAATTGCACTTACCATTAGGCATACTCCTAGAATTGAGAGTGAATCAAAAATGGCTCTTTTGATCATTAATAAAGGCTAGGAAAAAGTACAATTAAATCGTGCTGAGTCGATTAAGATTAGCTTCTGATTGCATCTACTGGATCCATTCTGGCAGCTTGGAATGCAGGAATCACACCTGCAACTATCCCTACAAAAACAGAAACCGATACCCCTAGAATAAGATTATTAATACTAAGCCACATATCAAACGGTATCACCATAGATATTCCTTTCAAAACAAGCATCACTAGCAAGATCCCAATAACACCACCGATAACACAAAGAATAATAGATTCGATTAAAAATTCTAATAATATTATAAAGCGTTTTGCTCCAAGTGCTTTTTTGACACCTATGATACTTGTTCTTTCTTTCACAGAAACAAACATGATATTCGCGACGCTAAACATGCCAACGATCAAAGCAAAGAGACCAATAATGAGACCGGCGATATTCATCACGCCGAATACACTATCTAATACTTCATTAAGTATACTTATATCATTCACTGCAAAATTATTCTCCTCAGTGGGTTTTAGCTTTCTAATAGATCTTAACTTGCCGATAACTTCATCTTTTAAGGCATCTAGCTCTACGCCTTCTTTTGCTTGTATGTATAACATCCTTCCTGCTGCATCCCGACCTCGATTCTTTGTGTTGATATACTTTTTAGAAGTATTAAATGGTATCCATGTTGCCTCATCATAATCAAGAAAGTTGAATGGATTCTCTCCTTCTTCTTTTAATACACCGATTACTTGAAATTTAGAACCGAAGAATTTAATATCCTTATTGATTGGATCCTCACTTTTGAATAACTCATTAGCAACCGTAGAACCTAAGACAACTTTATTAGCACCAGATTGATATTCTCCAAGCGTAAAGCTTCTACCTTTGACCACCTCCATATTTTGAATAGATGCATAGGATGGAGTTGTGCCCAATACAAAGGTACCCTCCACACTATTAGACTTATACTTGGCACCCTTGCTACCGGTATATAGAGCAAAGGCTAATTCTTTCGCAAGTTTGAGTCTATCGCTGAGTTGTTCAAAATCATTTTCTGATGGTGATGGTCTCTTAAGATACTTCCAGTAATTATCTCCAGGATCCTCATCCCATGGCCATACATCGACAATCACTACATCGCTACCAAACTCTCCAAACCCATCCTTAATACTGGTCGCTAAAGAGTCTACTGCTGATTGTACAGCTATAATGCAAAATATCCCAATGCAAATACCCAATAACGAAAGGAATGTCCTCAACTTATTGCTCCATAACTCGTTGAGCGCTAGTATGGTGCTTTCGTAGAATACTTTGAGGTAAATCATGAAGTGGTTTAAAGTTTTATGAATTTAAGAACTCCTGGTGATGAATCAGCACTTAATCGATAAACTACTTACAATAAACTACTGAAATGATTTAAAACCATATTGTAAATCCAAGCACTACTAATCAGATAGTAAATTTTCCAATAATCTAATCTCTGTAACTGAAGTTAGCGAGCAAATTTGTAGTTCAATTTGCATTCTATGCAGCTACTTATCATTTTAACTAAGGTTTTAATTCACTTAACTAAATAAACTCTTGAATATGAGGGGTTTGGACTTGTTTATGTCGTAATAATTTTTATTTTTGCACGTCATTCAAAAAAGCACTTTTATGCGGACTAAATTATCACATTTTGACTTCGATCTCCCAGAGAAATTAATCGCTCAGTACCCTGCTGATCAAAGAGATGAGTCTCGTCTCATGGTTGTGCACAAGGATTCAGGTAAGATCGAGCATAAGATATTCAAAGACGTACTAGAGTACTTTGAGGATGGGGATGCTATGATTTATAACAATACGAAGGTATTCCCAGCAAGACTATATGGTAGAAAAGAGAAAACGGGAGCAAAAATCGAGGTATTCTTATTAAGAGAACTTAATAAGGAGAGCAGACTGTGGGATGTCCTAGTAGATCCTGCAAGAAAAATAAGAGTAGGAAATAAACTATACTTCACAGATAGCGAAGACAATGATATTCTTGTAGCTGAGGTAGTTGATAACACAACTTCTAGAGGTCGGACGATAAGATTTTTCTACGAAGGAACGGAAGATGAGTTTCAAGAGATCTTAAAGACCTTAGGTAATACTCCACTTCCTAAATATATAACACGAGAAGAGGAAGCGCTTGATAGAGAAAGATATCAAACAGTTTATGCGGAAGAAATAGGGGCTGTAGCTGCTCCTACCGCTGGATTACACTTCAGTAGAGAGTTACTTAAGAGACTTGAGATTAAGGGCGTTAACTTTGCTCCAGTGACCTTACACGTGGGATTAGGGACTTTTAGAAGTATCGATGTAGAAGATCTATCAAAGCATAAGATGGACGCTGAGTATTTTAGAGTCCAAGAAGGATCTGCCAATATTGTAAATGAGGTAACTACCAACAAAAAGAGAATATTCGGAGTCGGTACTACCTCTATGAGATCTGTAGAGTCTGCAGTATCTGCGACAGGTCAGTTAAAATCTGCTGAAGGATGGACTAATAAATTTATATTTCCGCCATATGATTTCAATATCGCAAATGCTATGATTACTAATTTTCACTTGCCTAAGTCTAGTCTAGTGATCATGGTATCAGCATTCGGAGGAACGGAGTTGATCTTAGATGCTTATCAGGAAGCGATTAAGAAAAAATATAATTTCTTTAGTTACGGAGATGCGATGTTGATTATTTGAGGATAATTATTTATCTAGTTGTAACATAATTGTTTGATTCATAGTCATTTACAAGAAGGAAGGAATCAAATGTTGGCTCATCAGTAGGATGGGAAAACAATTATCTCGCTCATATTAAAATTTTAATAGATTTGCAGCGATTTTAAAAAAGCATTGGGGGGAACTATTTGATTTCGTTCCTACATTATAATAGTTGTTAAGTATTTATTTATGTATTGGACCTTAGAATTAGCACACCACTTAGAAGACGGGCCTTGGCCTGCTACTAGAGATGAATTGATAGATTACACAATCAGATCTGGTGCTCCCCTAGAAGTATTAGAAAATCTACAGCAGATAGAAGATGAAGGGGAGATTTACGAGACGATGGTAGACATCTGGCCTGATTATCCTCGTAAGGATGATTTCTTGTTTAATGAAGACGAGTATTAACTCCTCTTAGTTTTTCTCTAGACATTTGCGATTGATATTTTGTTTGATTGATAACTAGATTAGTTATTATTACAACTGCATGTCTAACCCTAAAAAAATTATAATTGCCATAGACGGTCACTCGTCTTGTGGCAAGTCTACACTGGCCAAAGATCTGGCCAAAGCACTTGATTATATCTATGTGGATACCGGAGCAATGTATCGTGCTATCACCCTATTTTTTCTTGATAAGGAGATAGATTATAACAAACCGGAGTTTTGCAATGCAGCTTTAAAACAGATAACGATTAGCTTTAAAAACATCGATGGTGTCAATCTAGTGAGCCTCAATGGCGAAGTAGTAGAGGACAAGATAAGGACCAGCAGAGTCGCCAATGATGTAAGTGAAGTTGCTGCCCTAGCCTCCGTAAGAGACTTTTTGAAAATTCAGCAGCAACAGATGGGTGAGCATAAAGGAGTAGTCATGGATGGTCGAGATATTGGCTCTATAATATTTCCAGATGCGGAGCTTAAGCTATATGTAACGGCTAGCATAGAGATAAGAGCGAGACGTAGATTCGATGAACTAATTGCTAAAGGATCAGAGGTGTCGCTCAAGGATGTCAGTGCAAACCTTATAAAAAGAGATACCATAGACTCCACCCGTACCACTGCTCCACTAATCAAAGCAGATGATGCTGTAGAAATAGATAACTCAGAATTAAGTAAAGAGGATCAACTTGCCCTAGCCTTAAGATTTGCTAAGTCAAGGATAAAGCATTTAGTAGCTATTTGATAATTGTTAGGCTACCTATTTTCTTTTCTAGCTTTCCGTCCCCTTTTGTGATTTCGATGATGTAAGCATATACACCCAAGGAGCAAGACTGTCCATTAAGCTTAGGATTCCAGAGCATCGCAGAACCTTCCGAATTGTTTTCATACACCTGATTACCCCATCTATCGAAGATTAACATCCTATTAATTACCGCTTGAGAATCATTGGTAAACACTTCGAACACTTCGTTGCCTGGAGTAGCGTCCGAGGACAAAGAAATCACATTAGGCAGATAGACTTTAAACTCAGGAAAATATTCTATCACAGCACACTCTGTATATCCTTCACAATCATTATAATATGCCGTAAAGCATAGATCACCACTCTCTAATGGCTCAAAACTAAAATCTAAACCGCAACTAAGTTCATCACAGATGACTTCGCCATTATATATCCAAGTCAATGAATCTATCAGTGGTGCAAATGAAGGATCAATAGCTTGTGTAAAAGCTCCTCCATCTAAAATAATATAAGGGGTATCTCTAAATAAATTAAGAGAATCTGGACCAGAATTGATCATAACTTCTAAAAGCGTATCACAGCCCGTAATATTATCGAGTATAATTAAAGTACGTATTCCTGTATCGGCGGGAAATACATTTAAAGTAGAGTCCTGAGCTATGAAATCTATGAGAATAGAGTAATCTCCACTTCCTCCTTGCGGATCAACTGTTATCATTCCTGTCGAAGACCCAAAACATAGTGGGTCTTCAAACCCAATACCGTAAGTAATTTGCTCAGAAACGTATACACGCAGTGAATCTGCATAAACACAATCTCCTTCCGTCCAAATATATTTTATCTGGTGTACACCTGCGCCTGCTACCACAGGATCAAAAGCACCCTCTGGACTGATAGCAGCACTGCCAGTATTTACTTCCCATGCACCTACCCCATTAGCTGATTGATTAGTAACAGACTCATTTACTTCCTTGACCGCAGCAAAATCATTACTTAGACAGACCAGAGAATCTGTGTCTATTGAAATCTCGACTACTACTTCATCACACGCATCAAAAGTATGCATACAGGCAGTTGCAGAGCTAAAATCTACTTCATCACAACCGCAGGCACTCACTGCTTCTACCTCTAGCGTATAAGAGTTGCCATTAACCGCTCGAGTATAGGTGTAAGACGAATTATCCACTCGTGTCTCAAACCTTCCGTTCACAAATAACTGATACTCCTCTACGCAGTCTTGATCTGGCCAGGCAAACTCCATTCCTGCAGCAGTAGAATTACAGGTTATAACTTGAGGTAGCAATGGTTCGCCTACTTCTATGCTGTAAGGAGCTACTAGAGAGTTGCAACCATTATCATCCATCACCATGAATGTAAAATTCTTAGTGCCAGGCGTAGTGAAAGTCATCTCAAAGCCTGCGTCTAGATCTCCAGTAACATCGGCATTAGTGATGTCACCGCCCCACTCTGCTGTTGCATTAGAGCCTGCCCTACCATTATAGTCTAATCTCAATACATCATCGATACATACTCCATCTTCGATATCGAGTCTACCTCTCCTCCTTAGATTTGTACTAATTGGTTGTCTTATTATTTCTATATATCTAACGTTTTCGGATCTATATCGACATTCTCCTTCTTGATATCTGTAACTCAGAACATATTCGCCAGGATCTTGCGTATTGGGATCAAACATGATCACATTAGCTTCGTCATCTGAGCTCAAAAACCCTCCGGTAGAGATAAGCCACCTTCCTCTGCCTCCACCTGCACCGCCACTCCTAGTTACTTCAAAACTCAATACATCTTCCAAAACATTTGGGTCTTCATCTAAACATATCGATAGGTAGGATGAATCGGGAATCCCTACATTCTCAATTACTAAATCAACAGATGGACAATCCAAAGCCTGACAAGAAATAGAGTCTCTTAAAGGGGGGCAATTAGAATCGTCATCAATTGCAAACACAAAAAAGTTAACCGTTTCTCCTAATGAAATTTCATTGTATGTATAAGATGGGTTTGTTAGATCTTCCGCTATAATTCTTCCGTCTACACCTACAGCATACTTATCTATACCTTGAATATCATTCCATTGAATAGAAATAGAACTTGAGGTTGGGTCATCACATTCTACTTCTAGATCATTTAAACCATCAACATCTACAAAAAGTCGGTCAACTTCATCAAATGTACAGGTTGGATTATTTCCTTTTGTAAGTTGTATCGTAAGAGAGTAAAACCCAGAACTGGTGACTTGTAGTTCTTTATTTTGAGAGACCAGCGATCCATTTTCATCGTACCAGAGGTATGATGCAAATTCTTTTACATCTTCAAAATTATTTAAAAACGATTCGAAACTTAAGACTGTTCCTCCCGAACTACAAGGATCTTGTTTAATAAATCCATCAACGAAGAATCTAGTTACATATACTTCAAAAGTATTTCCACATGCGCCATCAAAAGTAACATATTGAGGTAAGCTGCCTGAAGCTCTTGCGAAGAATTCCTCGTTATTTATATTAACTCTGTCACCTTCACATATGGTAGTATCAATTATATTCCCTTCCTGAATAACATTACTTCCATCTACAAATTTTAACGGAAGTAATTGTACAACTGGGCAATTATTTCCAGGTATTTCAACATAAAATGTATCACGTGATTTATTTTTTGGTAAACCCTCTAAAGCCCCGCCAACATAACCAGGGGTAGTAGGATCCCAAGGTCCCGATAGATCTTTAACGCAAATAGTTACTTCTGGTAATAGACGCAATTCATTTTCCTCAACTGTAAAAGTGAAGGAATAACTAGGTGAACTATTATCACAAGCATTACTGGGTGTTACTGCTAGACTGTACTCACCTACTGGTATGTCGGATAGCTCTAATATATTACTAGTTGTATCAAAACTCATATCATAGGTTCCTCCAGAAATACTCCTAATATCCCATTGATATTCATTAGCATTAGTTATCGAATTGTTTGCAGCATTAGTTGCTGTTATATTATATTTCCCATCGATTTTACAACCACTTATGCTTCCTGGTACTCCGTTAATAGCAATATTTGATATAGACTCAGTAATTATCGGATTATCAAATCCAGATGAATTCGAAAAACTATACTGACACACACTTAAAGCATAGCCATCTAATACTAGATAATAGGTTTTACCAATATCTAACCCACTAACACTTAAGTTATGTAATCCCGTATTTCCTTCTGTATTACACAAGATCATTTCAGGATTGCCATTAACTATTTCTGCCAAACCATATTGTATACCTTCTCCATTTCCCTGACCTACACAGTTAATTATATCAATATCAACATTGATCGTAGATCTTGTTGCTTGTATAGTATACCAAGCAGGATTGTGTAATTTAAAACTATAATACTCTTCAGTACAAGGTTCAAGATTTTGAAGATTTTGAGGATCATCTAAGTCATATTCCTCCGTCATAGGTAAAGAAACAAATCCAGTATTTGAATTTGCGTCACAAATGGGAGTAGCTTCGGTCCATCTTATTCCACCTTGCGAGAACAAGGTGCTACTTGAAAAAAACGCCAATAAAATCAATAATCTTCTATGCAAGCTCATGGGTTAGCTACTCGCTATATTAGCGTAAATTCTAATGCTTAAAAATAATAAAAACTAAAAGCTAAATAGCTAATTAAGGAACTTTAAAACCAAGTTGAAAAGTTAATTATGGGACATTTATCTAATTATAAGTACGTCCCCTGAAATCTTTCGTTGTTCCCCATCGATTAGCAAAACTTCTATCAAATAAACGTACACTCCTGGGATAAGATTTTGTGAACTATGGGTTCCATCCCAAGTTTTTGATTCTTCTTTAGGATCGTAAGGACCCGTATTATATACTTTATTACCCCATCTATCGTAGATACTGATTGAGCTGATTTCTTCGATTGCATTAGTAGCAATGACTTTAAATACAGAGTTATCTCCAAAACTAGAAGGATCAAAGACATTTGGAGTATATACATCTCTTTCTTTCGTTACTTCGATTATTGCCGTTGTTATTGCTTCGCAGCCACTATCAGTTGTTATTGATACTGCTATTGCTGTATTGGTAAGAGGCCTTACGACTACTCTGTCTGGTCCAGATGCGATCTCTTGATCAGCTAACTCCCATTGTATACTTCTTAGTGGATCACCATTAGTATTTATTTCACTAATTACTTCTAGCTCATCTCCAAGGTTAATTGTGTAGGTATCTTCTAGATCTATAGTTACATTGAGCCCATCTTGTAGAATTGCATTCTTAGAAAACCCACATCCAAAATCATCCTTTACACTTAGCTTATAACTACCTGCTGGTAAACCATCAAAATCTGGACTCTCTTGATAATTAAAACCATCTACAGAGAAAGTGTATGGCCCCACTCCTCCATCTACAGGTCCTACAGAGATTGACCCTGTAGAAGTACCAGAGCAAGGAGGATCAAATGTATCAAACATAAAGTCTGATAAATCAGTGGTTACTTCTTGTAAAGATGTGGTCGCGTTTGCTTGACACCCAGTTTCTGTATTTACTACGCTTAGCTCATATAAGCCGGCAGATCCTACAAGCACATTGAGGGTATTGGCTCTAGCAATAATAGACCCCTCAGTTGTCGTCCATGAATAAGTAAAATTATCTCCAGCCGAAGAGCCTTCTCCACTTAGCTCTACCTGCTTTGTATCACACAACAACGATGTTGGTGCAGTTGCAAAAGCTAATGGCCGTATCGTATCTGCCTCAACCACTTGTTGTACACTTGCCATACATCCGTTAGATCCGATCCCTTCTAGCAGATACATGCCTGGTAGAGAGACCATCGGTTCTTGATCAGGTAACTGATTGCCAAGTGGATCTGTCCAAACATAACTAACTCCGGCTTCTTGATTAATAATTATCAATTGAGATTCCAAATCCGTGCAAGTTATTTTGGTAGCCTCAACTTGCAACGAAGGTTGGGTAAAGTTTTCTAGTACAGTGATAGAATCTAAAATGGTACAGTTACTAGAAACTGAGGCTTCTAAATAGTATTTACCACCATCAGTTATTAAAGGATCTTCTTCATCACTTGAGAATCCTGTATCGTTATACCACCTGTATGTCAATCCTGTTCTATTTACTTCCAACTCAATCTGAACTGTAGAAGTCGTACAAGTAATCGTATCAGCATTCAAGGCTATAGTAGGAAGATCCGTATTGACAGCAAATATTTCTTGCTCTAGTGAATCAATACATCCATTACTTGCTGTTACAACAACTTGATAAATCCCTGACTCAGCAACAGTGATATTATCTTCATCAATAGGTATACTGCCATTAGGCCCAGACCAGTCATAAGAAGAAATAGGAATCGTAGAATTAATTATAATATCGACCGATAGATTGGCACAATCAATATCCCCAACAGGATCAAAGCTGAGCACAGGTAAATCTATATCTGAGCTAATATCAAATGTGGAGTCCTTGGTGCACCCATTGATTAATGAAGTGGAGGTGACAGTATAGCGTCCCTCACTCGAATATTCTATAGATTGTGAATCTGTATTTAAAACACCTCCACTAAAGGAATAGTTGTTATCTGCAGATTGGTCTAATATTATGACTTCTCCGAAGCTTATATCACAAGAGATATTAGAAATCGAAATATCTAAATCTGGTACAGCAAAATTAGAGAATACTTCTTGGGATATAGATGAAGTACATCCTGTAGGAAGCTGAACATCCACTGTGTAAACGCCTGGTCTACTTACTTGTATATTTTGTTCTGTAGATACATACCCTAATGGACCTCTCCAAGAATATGAAATCGCAGCGGGGTTAGAGTTTAATAAAAGCTCTACGGACGTTGAGGAACAATTAATCGTATCAGGCAGTGCTATATTTAAAATGGGTAAATCTGTATCTACATCTATATCAACAAAAAACGAGTCAGCACATGATCCCTCTTCCAATACTAACCAATAGGCACCCATCTGAGTCGCTAAGATTGATGAGCTATTGACGTCACCTTCTATATTTCCGGTTGCTGTTTTCCAAGTGATATTTGTATTAGCTGTCAATACAGAGGAGCCAACAGAAAGTGTGATCTTGTCATTGTCACAGGTAAGCAGATCGCTATCATTAGATATCAGGGCTTCTAAGGATACTGTCTTAAGATCAATAAGTACTAATGTATCACATAGTACATTACCAAGACTAGTCTTATACTGTCCTTCTACATCATAGTCCTGACCATTAAAATTAAAAATAGATCCATCACATATGGTAGTATCTATTCTTAAGGTATCTGAGTAAGCTAGGATATTAACCATCAAGCAGGTATCAGAAAACTTTGCACATAACGGGGACTGCGAAGAATTAAAGAGGTCATTCAATCCAGAGAAAGAAAAATCTGCTGGCAACAACGCTCCTTGTCTATCAAAATAAGATAGCCCACATATCTGATACACCCCTGGTTGATAAGATCTTAAATCTGGACTTGCTTGCAGATCTACGATGATATCATCTTGGATAATATAAAACTCATGCGTATAATCGCCTTGGTCTGGAATACTGCTATTTAGGTCAAGTAACAAAGACTCATCACCTTGGCAATACTCCGCAGGTACCATCGGATTATTAAAGACGGCAGGCATAGCAACACATTGCACACAGCTAGTAGTGGAATTATCACAAAACTCAATCTCAAAAGAAAGTAAATCACCTAAATAAAACGATGATATGCTAAAGATCTCAAGGGACCACAATCCATTAACTAGACCTGTATCAAAATCTTCCAAACATCCTACGTTTGGATGATAAGTACCATTATATCTTCCTCCGAAGCCAGCCCAGTTATCTTCATTTGTATAAGGATTACTAAATCCTGAATCCGGAGTCGGCACATCTGCACAAGTAGTAAATCCTATATCCCAAATGGAATTATCGGTTGTCGATGCTCTTGGATTAATAGGGCCTATCAGATCTACCGACTGCCCACTAGGAGAAACTAGTTTTACAATTATCTCACGCACATTATCATGTGCAAAAGTGAGATTGACACTACACACTCCCTGAATAGGATTTGATAAATCATCTATCTGCGTATCCTCTATTATAAGGCTACTTATTATCGTAGAGTCCGAATAAATTACTTGTGCCTCAAAAGGTAAAGATGAGCACTGAGATAATAGGAGGTGATAGCTAAACAAATAGCAACAAACAAAGAAGCAAAGCCGATGCTTAAATGATATCACAGGATCTCAGTTTGGTATAAAATTATCTCATGGGAGATAAAACAAATGTAGGCTATTCTAATGCTAAATATTCCTTAAAAAAGGGCTCAATAGGTGACCAAGACCTCAATTAGGAGTTAATATTAAAAGAGAAATAATATAAGTTAATTAGCTAATCTGTATTTAGTATCTTGCATTACTATATAAAAATTGACATATGAAACACATAATGCTACTGCTAGGCATTTTTTCTATTGTATTAATGACTGCAACGGACATCGATGCACAAAGAAGAAGAACAAGAGAGCGCGATAGAGACCGAGATAGAAGGGAAGACACTGAAACCTTAAGTAATATATTTCATACGATCCATATGGGTAATATTAATTTTTTTGGTGGCAACTTTAGTTTATCAGCAAAATACTCAGGTGGATATAAGTTGCATGACCGATTTTCAGCAGGCCTTAGCGGAAAGTTCTTTTTTGATATATTCAATCAAATCAATACACCAAATATTAATCTATTCAGCTATGGAGCTGGAGCATTTGTTAGGGCAAAGATAACTGATGATATATATCTGCATGGCGAGTATGATGTATCTAGCTATGATGATATCAACGACTCCCGAGACATATATACCTATCCGCTTATTGGCGCTGGATATGAGCAAGGTCAGGGCCCATGGAAATTTGGTGCAAATGCATTGTTTATTATCGATAGTGAAGTACAAGACCTCAATGCAGTAAATAGATTCGTCGAATGGTGGATCACCTTTAGTTACAACTTCTAAAAACCTATAGTCAGACCTAAGAGCACGTTGATTCCAGCTTGTGGGTAATAAAAGTTTTCTGTAATTGTATCTCCGAAGATATAGCTGTAGGTATATCCATTAGAAGAATACATAGTATTAAGTAGGTTACTTACTTGAAAATCAATCCGAGCTTTTTCTACACCTTTGAATTTAAAATCAAAGTTTAGTAGTAGATCGTTTACAAAAAATGCATCTATTATTTTACTTTCATCAGAGGTATTATCTAGGTATTGCTTGCCTACATACTTACTCATCAGGGAAGCTTTAAAGTTATCTATAGGGGAATATGAAAATGTGCTCCCACCTACTATAGAGGGAGAAAAAGAAATGTCAGTATCCTCATAAGTGTTTTCAACAATATCAAAACTAGTGGTGTAGTCATATATAATCTCAGTAAAAGCACTAATCTTATTTTTGCTTAACGTTAAGTTAGCAGCCCATGACAATTCGTTAGATATTTGATAGCCAGCATCCAACTCAAGTCCTAACCGATAGCTATCTGGGACGTTCATCCTTATTGTAGATCCTACATCATTTAGTGCGCCTGTAGGGACAAGTTGATCTTTATATTGCATGTAATAGAGGTTCGCATTTAAACTTATTCTTCCCTCTTTCCCATACCCTAATTCAAAGTCATTAAGGAATTCCGGTTGAGGTGTCACACCATTAGCAGCATCTACATAATCATTACGATCCGGCTCTCTACTACCTCTAGCATAAGAGAAGTATAACTTAGAGCGATTCTGTAGTTTATAGGATAATCCAAACTTAGGATTAAAAAAAAATAGCTGATCATCTACTGATAATTTTCTTTGATCATTATCGATTCCGTCTACACGATAATCAACAGATCTGACCTGCAGATCAGTATATACATTTAAATTAGGCGTGGCATTGATACTAAATTTCGAATATAGATTCGCTTCACTTTTATTCCCAGTATTGTCATAGTATCTATAATCCTTTTCTATATCTTCAAGATGTTGTCCCCAAATAATTTCCCCAAAGTGGTCTCCTTCATAAATATGATATGCTCCTCCCACGTTTATTGATAAATTATCAGATTGCTTATCTACACCAACTACAACACCATAGAAATCATTGTCTAACCATCGCCTCCGCACAAGATCTCCTGACTCTTTTCCATTTTGCATACTTAGACCGTAATCTTCATAATCATCATCAGCCTTAAATTGCTCAAAAAATCCTTTACCCTTGGTATAATGAAGTGCAGCCGTTAAACTTAGTTGCTTACTGGCTTCATGAGAAAAGTGGAGTTGGTAATGATCTTGCTGATAATCATCTACTTGATTTTCATACTCATAAAAGTTATATGTCCTTCCTGAGTTTAGTAAATTATTGGTCTGACTTTCGCTTAATCCATTATTAGCAGCATGTGCCAACATTGATGCTGGATTGCCGTCGAGCCTCGATTGTGGTGTTCCCCACCATGATTGGTACGTTACCTCGTGACCACTAAAGGTAATAGCCTTAATCGTACTATTTCCTGTATAGTAACTACCACTTAAATAATAGGAGTTAAGATTAGCAGTCGCTCTGTCTATATAACCATCAGACTTTATCGTCGATAATCTTCCGTCAAACGTAAACTTATCATTGAGCAAACCAGTACCAAGTGCTATAGTATGTTTACGCGTATTAAAAGAGCCTACTGAATTACTAAGCGTCCCATATGCTTTGTTATTACTCTTTAGAGAACTCATATTGATACTTGCACCGAAGGCACCAGAACCATTAGTCGAAGCCCCCACACCTCTGGTTATCTGTATGTCATTAGTTGTGCTTGCAAAGTCTGGAAGATTAACCCAAAAGACACCTTGTGACTCTGGATCGTTATAAGGAATACCATTTATAGTCACATTTATTCTTGTAGGATCGCTTCCCCTAATTCTAATACCTGTATATCCTATCCCCGTCCCTGCATCTGAGGTTACGACTGTAGAAGGTGTATGGTTTAGTAAAAATGGAATGTCCTGTCCAAGATTCCTTTGTTCGATATACTCTCTTGAAATATCAACGTGTGTAAAAGGTTCCTCTTCACCTATTCTCAATGATGAGATAATCAGCTCGTTCAAGTATTCTGATTGCTCTTGCAGATCAAAATTGAGACTCTTCCCTTCTTCGCCTATTCCTAACTTTATACTTTTAGTTTTTGCTTTATAGCCTATGTAAGATACTTCTACTGCATGTAGGCCTCCATTTAGATTTTCAAATTTATAATACCCTTCGCTATTAGTAGATGTACCCCTATCTAAGTTTAATAACACAATGTTTGCTGCTACTAATGGCTTACCACCAGTATCGTAAACATATCCAGATAAATTTTGTGCAACACTACTAACATGACAAAGTAGTGCAAGGCATAGCAGAAATAATTTCACAGCGAATAATTACAAATGAAAGATCACCTGAGGTTGATGATCTACTAATACTTAAACAAAGTACCCGAGACAAGCTCATTTTCCTTCACGGGATTATCCGTGCAGGTTCAGTGGGTATAATCTCAGCCAAAAAAAAAATGTCTTTTGGCACCCCAAACGAGATAAGACAAAAGTAAATATTCTAAAATTAATCTGTGGTACTAATATTGACTTTTAATCGACTCGATTTTTATGATTGCTGTCTGTACTCTCTCACTCCTACTTCCAGACAGCCTAATGTAAGGCACTTTCAAATTGTTGATTTCCTTTACATATATGGCATCTAACTCTTCTCTATCATAAGGGTTCTCGCGTAACGGATCCTCTTCCCATGGGATATCAGGTGTACAAAGTAGGTATAAGTCTGGTTTATATTTTTGCAAAGCCTCCTCTATCCACCTTGCACACTTACCATATTTATACTCGGACCATATCTTAATTGTCAACAAATCTGTGTCAACAATTATAGGGTTTGGCCTTAGATCTTGAGCTCTAAGAATTGCATCATGTTGTCCCTTTGCAATTATTAATAAATCCCTATAACCGTAAACTCCGCCTTGGCATACTAAATAATCACGAGCGAATTCTGTAACAAAAGTAGTATGATAGTATTTTGCTAAATCTGATGCTAGCGTAGTTTTACCTGTAGATTCAGCTCCTGTGACGACAATTTTCACTCAATTTGCCATTTAGTTCTATAAATGTATAGGGTGCAATATATTTGTAGTTTCTATTATATAGGTGTTAAAATTAAGGTGTGTTTAAGAATTTCTTCCTCTTTGTATGTTTTTGGGTGATTTCAGTACAGTGTTTTGGTCAAACTAGAATACTTGATAGCCTATTTATCGAATTGCGAAAGCCTAGTGCTAACAATGTTAGTACAGATGTTCTTAATGAGATCGCTTACAATTTTCATAGAATAGACATAGATAGTACAAAGTATTATGCAAAACTTGCCTTAAGGGATGCTCAAACTTACAATCTATTACCAGCACATTCTACAGCATTAAATATTCTAGGTATTGCAGCAATTTATAAAGGAGAATTTGAGGAATCAATCAACTTAAACTTAAAGTCTTATGATATTGCAAATGAAATTAAGAGCATTTCACACATTAGCTCTGCTAGCAATGGCTTAAGTATAGGCTATGATAGAGTTAACGATTATGATAAAAGTATCTCGTATGGAAGGATAGCGCTAGAGTCAGCTCAAAAGATGCGCGATACCACATCCATCACCTATATACTGACTAATCTTAGTGAATTACATTTTAATGAGAGCAACTTCGAAAAAGCAAAAAAATATATTGTACAAGCAATAGATCTTGGCAGGCAAACAGATGACTGCAAACTACTTTCGTTGACTCACCTCGAGTTAGGTAAACTACAATTCCAAGAAGGTGAATTCAACAAATCAGAGGTTAACCTAAATACAGCACTAGCTTACTCTAAGGAATGTCAAGATGATTACATTCCTTCTTTAGTCTTCCGCAAATTGTCTCAAATAAATTTGAAAAACAATAAACTTAATATAGCAAATAGCCAAATAGATAAATCGACCTTGACGCTCAAGAACATGGGCGAAGAATATAATTTGTATGAAAACTACTTAGTAAAAGCAGAAATTCTCACCAGCTTAAAAAGAGATACTGAGGCGATCAGTCCTTTACTCGAAGGATTAGCACTGGCAAAGAAAAACATTAACTTAGATTTCCAAAACCAATACCTTGAAAGATTAATAAAAATATACTCTTCTCAAGGAGACTATAGTACAGCGCTAGAATATAGCACCGACCGGCACATAATACAAGACAGCATAGCGACACTGAATAAAGCGGTGTCTTTGTTAGAGCTAGAAAAAAAATATAATATCGAGAAAAAAGAAGTAGAGGTTAAGCTACTTACAGAGCAACAAAATAAAAATGAGCAGACTATTAAATCAAGAAATTATCTTGTCGTAGCTTCTACATTATTTGCCGCACTGATAGGGTCGATTGCATTTTTTACTTTTTTGAGTTTAAGACGTAATGCAGATTATAGTGCTAAGCTAGAGCAAGAAGTGGGAGAAAGGACCAAAGAATTACAGACATCAAACAGTATGCTCGTAAAATCAAATCAGGAGTTAGAAAGATTTGCGTATATCTCTTCTCATGACCTTAAAGAGCCACTTAAAAATATTAATTCATTTACCAAACTGATAAAAAAAGAGTCGCTTGAAACAGAAAATACCAAGATAAATGAATATGCATGTATTCTTGAAAACTGTTCTAACCAGCTGAATACTTTGGTTAGTGATATACTCGACTATAGCATGGTTAAAAATGATTTAAAAATTCAAAATGTAGACCTCAATCATATCGTAGGACAATTAAACGCTGACCTTGATAAAACTTTGAGGAGTAATAATGCCGTTATTGTAACAGATAACTTGCCTACTATAAAGACGGACAAAAGTAGTATCTATAGGGTATTTAAGAATCTAATAGAAAATGGAATCAAGTACAATGACAGCAGTCAACCGACCATAAACATTAGAACGGAAGAAGCTAATGACGAATTAAAACTAGTATTCGCAGACAACGGAATCGGGATAGATAATAAACACCATGAAGAGATTTTTATGATGTTTAAAAGATTACATAATAAAGATAACTATGCTGGGTCTGGCATAGGTTTATCAACAGTGAAAGCTATCATTGAAAAGTTAAAAGGAACAATAGGTATAAAAAGTGAACCAAATGTAGGAAGCGAGTTTATCATAACCTTACCAAAAACATCATGAGTCTAAGAGTTGATTTATTGACGATTAATCTTATCAGCGAAAGACGATGAATCAGATAGCTCGGGATATTTTAATATGAAAAACAAGTTACTATTCTTGCCAACATAGAGGGTTATTCTGATATTTAGGTTTTTACAAATGGGTGTTAATGTTATTTATGATTCGCAAGGCTATAAGTATATTTATTTTTATCCTTCTAATTTCTAAGATTTTCGCACAAAATGAGCACTTAGATAGTCTTGTTTATCTATACGAATCTTACGATCAAACTGATTCGATACAAATCTCCTTGTTAAATGATATTGCTTATCGTTATTACAAAATTGATATCGCTAAGTCAGAAGATTATGCGACCCTAGCGCTTCAAAAATCCATAAATATAGATCATCAGTATGGCCGAGCAAAGGCTCTACGAATCATAGCTATATCCTTTAATTTAAGAGGTGATTATCAAAAAAGTATAGCATTATTAGAAGAAGCAATTAAAATCGCTGATGAAATAGATAATGATGATTTGAGATGTAAAATTGTTAATTCCCTAGGCATATGTTTCAAAAGTTTTCGTACCAATAATAAAGCGATCAATAATTTTAAGACTGCTTTGGAAATATGTGATAGTATCAAAGACACCATTCTCTTGGGCTATATAAATGCAAATCTAGGTCAGATCCATCAAGATGAAAAAAACTATGATAAAGCGTTTGACTATTACAATGAGGTGGTTCGACTCGGGCTTGAATCCAAGAATAATGATTTAAAATCTATTGGTTATGAAGAGCTTGGAGAAGTCTTAATTGAACAGCGCAAACTCCAAGAAGCAGAAAGCAGTTTATACAAGGCTCTAGACTTTAGAAATAAAAGCTTAGAAAATGACATTTCCTTAGGCAGCTTAAATGGTAAAATAGCAAAGCTAAAGCTATTGACTAATGATTTAGCTGGTTCAAATTATCACCTAAATCAGTCAAAGAAGTATTTAGAAAAGACTGGTGCCCTATGGCTCAAAATTGACAACATTGCTATTGAAAGTGATTTATTATTAAAACAGCGTAATAACAAAGAGGCAATTAATATTCTTAAAGAAGGAATCTCTATTGCACGTGAAATAAAAAATCTTGATAGAGAAGCTTTATTTAAAGATAAGCTTGCTTCTATTTATAGTACTTCTAAAAATTATAAAGAAGCATTTAGATATAAATCTGAAAGCAAAATTTTAAGCGATTCAGTAAATACACTATCTAAGCACCAGAGAATATTAGATCTTGAAAACAAATATGAAATTGAAAAAAAAGAAGTTGCTCTCAAACTCCTTCAAGAACAAAAAATAAAGGACGCTCAAATCATAAAATCTCGCTCATACTTTACTATAGCCGCTGCGTTATTCGCCATCCTTATAGGCGTGATTGCACTGGCTACTTGGTTAAGTCTTAAGAGAGAATCTAAATATAATTCGCAATTAGAACTCCAGGTAGATGAGCGAACATTAGAACTAAGTCAATCAAATAAACTATTCCAAAAATCAAACGAAGAATTAGAGCGATTTGCCTACATATCTTCTCATGATCTAAAAGAACCACTTAAAAATATAAACTCGTTTACCAAACTGATAAAGAAAGAATCAGAATATGCAGATAATAGCAAGATAAAAGAATATGCAAATATTCTTGAAAATTGTTCTAATCAACTAAACACGATGGTCAGCGATATACTGGACTATAGCATGGTCAAAAGTGATCTCAAAATCCAACAGGTGGATCTTAATCATATTATCGTACAACTGAATTCAGATCTTGATAATACTATTAAAAATAAAAATGCACTAATTGTAACAGATGACCTGCCGACCATAAAAACTGACAAAAGCAGTATTTACAGAATATTTAAAAATCTGATAGAAAATGGAATAAAATATAATGCTAGTAACCAGCCAATTATAAATATCAGCACACAAGAGACTAATACCGAACTAAAACTTGTATTTAAGGATAACGGTATTGGTATAGAAGACAAGCACCATGAAACAATTTTCATGATGTTTAAGAGATTACATAACAAGGATACTTATTCTGGATCTGGTATAGGTTTATCCACAGTCAAAGCCGTTATAGAAAAATTGAAAGGAACCATAGATGTGAAAAGCATACCTAGTAAAGGAAGTGAATTTGTGGTTACACTGCCAAAGATAACTTGAGAATAGGAAGCTCTTATTAAGCCAGCGCTTTTTTCATTGTCTCACCTATATGAGCTGGCGACTCCACTACATGTATTCCACACTCAGACATGATTTTCATCTTTGCTTCTGCTGTATCTTCGCTGCCTCCAACTATCGCTCCTGCGTGTCCCATAGTTCTACCTTTAGGAGCTGTTTGACCTGCTATAAAACCTACAACTGGCTTAGTACCATGTTCTTTGATCCATCTCGCGGCTTCAGCTTCCATCCCTCCACCAATCTCGCCGATCATCACTATCCCATCTGTATCGGGGTCATTCATCAATAATTCTACCGCTTCTTTTGTTGTAGTCCCTACTATTGGATCTCCACCTATACCTATGCATGTTGATTGACCCATACCTGCTTTAGTTACTTGATCCACTGCTTCGTAAGTTAGCGTCCCAGATCGAGATACTATTCCTATTCTACCTGGATTATGAATAAAACCAGGCATGATACCTACTTTTGCTTCACCAGGGGTCATAACTCCTGGACAGTTAGGTCCTACTAATCGACAATCTTTATCTTCTATAAAGGCTTTTACCTTGACCATATCCTGTACTGGAATTCCTTCAGTAATGCAGATAATAACTTTTATGCCTGCATCAGCTGCTTCCATAACAGCATCAGCTGCAAATCTTGGCGGAACAAAAATGATCGTTGTATCTGCATTAGCCTTAGCCACTGCTTCTGATACTGTATTAAATACTGGCTTATCTAAGTGCATCTGTCCACCTTTACCAGGTGTAACTCCACCGACAATGTTAGTCCCGTAAGCAATCATCTGCTCTGAGTGAAAGGATCCCTCTTTGCCAGTAAAACCTTGAACTATAATATTTGAATCCTTATTAACTAGTACACTCATTTTAATTATTTTCTATTATATAAACTTCTTCGTTATCTTTTTTAGCAAAATACTTTTCTCTAGCATATCGCTCTTTATTATTTTGTAAGTCAGCTTTTTCCTTTATCGCTATTTCTAATTTCTCTTCGTACGATTCTTTTTCTCTGTCTAGCTGCTCCAGTTTGTCGCTTAACTTATATTGCACTACCAGATTATTCTTATCAAAGAATGAAATCCAAACTACAAACAATATCATCGAAAGCATGTATTTATTATACCAACTTTTGAAGATAAAGTCCTTTATTCCCGATTGTTTAGACTTTTTTCCCTTCTTTTTCATATTACTAATATTTGTAATATAAAGATAAGGAATTTATACCTTTAATATACTTCTACCCGGGAATATTGCTGAATCTCCTAGTTCTTCCTCTATTCTTATCAACTGATTATACTTAGCTATCCTATCACTTCTAGAGGCTGATCCAGTTTTAATTTGTCCAGTATTTAGTGCTACTGCTAAATCAGCGATGGTCGTATCTTCGGTTTCTCCAGATCTATGACTCATAACACTTGTAAATCCACTTCTATTAGCTAACTGTACTGCTTCTATGGTCTCCGTAAGGCTACCTATTTGATTAACTTTTATAAGGATTGAGTTAGCTGATTTATTCTCTATCCCTTTTTGAAGTTTTGTAGTGTTAGTCACGAAGAGATCGTCCCCTACCAACTGAATTTTATCTCCAATTTTCTTAGTAAGCTTACCCCAGCCAGACCAGTCATCTTCGTCTAAACCATCTTCTATGGAAAAGATAGGATACTTTTTAGCCCAAGATGCCCAGTAGCTTACCATCTCATCAGAGGTGAGCTCTTTGCCCGTTGATTTATGGAAAACATATTTCTTCTTTTTAGAATCATAAAACTCAGATGCTGCTGCATCCATAGCAATCATAATATCCTCTCCTGGCTTATAGCCTGCAGTTTCTATAGACTTCAGCACTATTTCTATCGCTTCTTTATTGCTCTTGATATTAGGCGCAAATCCTCCTTCATCACCTACATTAGTAGAGTAGTTTTTTGATTTTAGAACTTTCTTTAGATTATGAAATACCTCTACACCCATTCTTAAAGAGTGAGAAAATGTATCTCCACCTACAGGCACTATCATAAACTCTTGGAAATCGATACTATTATCTGCATGAGAACCCCCATTTAGGATATTCATCATTGGTACTGGCATCGTGCAAGCATTTACACCTCCCACATATCTAAATAATGACTGATGAGATTCCATAGCAGCTGCCTTAGCTACTGCTAGAGAAACACCTAGAATCGCATTAGCTCCAAGCTTCTTTTTATTAGACGTTCCGTCTAATTGTCTCATGACAGTATCTATTTCTTTTTGCTCAAAAACACTTAGTCCTATGATATTAGGTGCTATCTTATCATTAACATTAGCTACTGCTTTGAGGACGCCTTTGCCTAGGTAGCGCTTCTTGTTACCATCTCTTAATTCTACCGCCTCGTATTTACCAGTTGATGCTCCAGAAGGCACAGCTGCTCTACCCATATACCCTCCATCAGTTAGGACCTCTACTTCTACAGTAGGATTCCCTCTAGAATCGAGAATCTCTCTCGCCAATATGTCAATAATATCACTCATAATTATTAGTCTTTATATTTTGCTTTTTTTAAAACTGATTATAACATTGAGACAAACTCGTCAAATAAGTATCTCGAATCATGAGGACCAGGTGCTGCCTCAGGATGGTACTGAACTGAAAATGCTTTTTTCCCTTTTACTTTTATTCCTTCCACAGTATCATCGTTCAAGTTCATATGAGTTACCTCGACTTTATCTTTATTAGCTTCAATTACTTCTGGGTCTACACCGAAGCCATGATTCTGAGATGTAATTTCGCACAATCCCGTTTCCAGGTTTTTTACTGGATGATTGATTCCCCTGTGGCCGTGGTGCATTTTATAAGTCGGGATATCATTTGCCAATGCTAGTAACTGATGTCCTAAGCATATCCCAAAAATAGGCTTATCTTTTTGCAAGATCTGCTTTACCGTACTCACTGCGTATTTCATGGGCGCTGGGTCACCGGGCCCATTACTTAAGAAGTATCCATCTGGCTTCCATGCAGCTATCTCATCAAAACTGGTTTGTGCTGGGAATACTCGTAGCTTACATCCTCTCTGCGTCAAGCATCTTAGTATATTCTGTTTAGTACCAAAGTCTAGGACCGCTACTCTATGCTTTGCACCCTCTTCACCTAGATCATATTGTTTCTTAGTGCTTACCTTGCTTGCTAACTCTAGACCATCCATAGAAGGTACTTTAGCGAGTAATTTTTCTAGTTCATTTTTGTCTGATATCTCCGACGAGATGATACCATTCATTGCTCCTTTTGTCCTTATTAACCTTACTATTGCTCTGGTATCCACACCATGTATTACTACTTTCTTGTTATCTTCAAAGTATTGCTGGATATCTAAATCTGCCTGCTCTCTAGAGTAGTTTGGTGTGAAGTTTTTACAAATTAATCCAGAGATCTGAATCGATTCAGATTCTGCATCTTCATTCTTAATTCCATAATTCCCGATGTGAGCATTGGTAGCTATCAAAAGCTGTCCATAGTATGAAGGGTCCGTAAAAACCTCTTGGTAACCTGTCATTCCAGTGTTAAAACACAACTCTCCCGTCGTAGTACCAATCATTCCTCCTGCTATGCCCTCATAGAAGCTACCATCTTCTAATAAAAGATACGCTTTTTGATTTAGGATTTTACTCATAGGCTAGTCATATTAAGTTTTGCAAATATATAACTTCTACAAAAAAAGGCGACACTACTTGAGTAATATCGCCTTTGTTATATCAGTTATTTTACTTTTCTATTCTTCTTCCTGAGCAGCAACTGTAGCAGTAGCCGCTACTGCGGTCGCTGCAGAATTTGCTTCAGACTTTCCTTTACCTCTTCTTCTTCTTGTCTTACCTCCACCTTTAGTGGTCTTATTAGTGTAAACGTCATTAAAGTCTACAAACTCTATCATTGCCATTTCAGCACCATCACCTTTTCTAAAACCAGTTTTGATAATTCTTAGATATCCACCTGGTCTATCCATAATCTTAGGTGCTATTACATCAAACATTTCTTGCACCGTAGTCTTACTTTGTAAATAACTAAATATTACTCTTCTTGAGTGAGTAGTATTTGTCTTACACTTAGTGATTATTGGCTCCGCATGTACTCTGAGAGCTTTTGCTTTGGCAAGTGTTGTACTTATTCTTTTGTTTTCTATCAATGCGATAGTAAGGTTTTTAAGAAGGGCTGCTCTATGTCCTTTTTTCCTACCTAGATGGTTAAACTTTTTACCGTGTCTCATAGCAATTTAAAATTTGATATCTTCTCGCCACTCACAAACCCTCTGCTTCGGCCGCATCTTATAGAGTTTCCCGTAAACGAACTTATTTATGTAATCTGCCGATAATTATTCTTCGTCTAACTTATACTTAGATAAGTCCATACCAAAAGTCAATCCTTTATTCTGCAGCAATTCCTCGATCTCTACTAGAGACTTTTTACCAAAGTTTCTGAACTTTAATAATTCATGGGTATCGTATTTTACCATTTCGCCTAATGAGTTAATCTTAGCTGCTTTAAGGCAGTTATACGCTCTTACGGATAAATCTAAATCCTCTAGAGAAGTCTTTAAGAGCTTTCTCATATGCAAGATGTGCTCATCTACGATATTATCTTCTCTACTTGCCGCATCATCAAATGTGATGTTCTCATCAGTAATTAACATCAAATGCTGAATAAGTATTCTAGATGCTTCTTTAACAGCCTCTTCCGGATGAATAGTACCATCAGTCTTTACATCTAGTACTAACTTTTCATAATCCGTTCTCTGTCCTACTCTCGTATTTTCTATATTGTAAGCCACCTTCTTTATTGGTGTATAAACTGCATCTACAGGTATTACTCCAATCGCTGCATCTTTAGGTAGATTATCTCCTGCAGATACATATCCTCTCCCTTTTGTAAGGGTCAACTCAATCTCAAGGTTTACAAATGGCTCCATGTTACAAATCACTAAGTCAGGATTCATCACTTTGAATACATTAGTATGCGCCTCTATATCTCCAGCTTTGAAAGCATCTTTTCCCGTAATGGTTAAATATACTTTCTCTTCTAAACTATCATCTTCTATATTCTTCTTGATTCTTACTTGCTTTAGATTTAGTATGATATCTACTACATCTTGTAGCACACCTTTGATAGTTGCAAACTCATGATCTACACCTGCTATTCTGATAGCAGATATGGCATGACCTTCAAGAGATGAAAGCAAAACTCTTCGTATAGAGTTACCAATAGTCTGACCGAAGCCAGGTTCTAGAGGCTTAAATTCGAACTGACCTTCGAAATCATCTGCCTTTTGTAGTATAATCTTATTTGGCTTCTGAAAGTTAAGTATGCTCATTGGTTTATTAATTTCTTATAAAAGATGAAAAAAGGAAATGATCTAAATTGATATTACTTAGAGTACAATTCAACAATCAACTGCTCATTAATCTTCTCTGGGATATTCTCTCTCTCTGGGTATGCCAGGAATTTCCCTTCCATTTTATCTGGATTCATTTCTAACCATCCCCATTTCTGCACATTAGAATTAGACTTAATCGAATCATTGATCACTTCTAAGCCTTGAGACTTACCTCTTACGATTATGGTGTCGCCAGGTCTTATCGCGGCAGAAGGTACATTAGTGACTATTCCATTAACACATATGTGCTTGTGAGATACTAACTGTCTTGCCGCCCTTCTTGTAGGTGCAATACCCAATCTGAATACTATGTTATCTAATCGAGCTTCTAAAAATTGTAGAAGAACTTCACCAGTAACTCCATCTTTACTTTTAGCTCTTACGAATAGATTTCTAAACTGTCTTTCCAATACACCATAGGTGTATTTAGCCTTCTGCTTCTCCATGAGTTGCAGGGCATAATCAGACTGCTGTCTTCTCCTCTTAGAAACACCATGCTGTCCAGGCTTGTACTTTCTTTTTTCGAAAGCCCTGTCTGGTCCAAAGATTGGTTCTCCGAAGGATCTTGCTTTTTTAGTTTTGGGTCCGGTATATCTAGCCATCTAGAAATTGTGATTTATATATAACTTAAACTCTTCTTCTTTTAGGAGGACGACAGCCGTTGTGCGGCACTGGCGTTACATCCTTTATTCTGGTTACTTTGATACCAGCATTATCGATTGCTCTGATTGCAGATTCTCTTCCACCACCAGGGCCTTTCACATTAACTACAACTTGTCTCAAGCCTGCATCAAAAGCTACTTGAGCAGCATCTGAAGCAGCGATCTGAGCTGCATATGGTGTGTTTTTCTTAGAGCCTCTAAATCCGGCTTTACCAGCTGATGCCCATGAAATGACTTGACCTTGCTTGTTGCAAAGTGAGATGATTATATTGTTGAAACTTGCTTTAATGAAAGCATAACCTTCTGGTTCTACTTTTACTTTCCGTTTCGCTTTTCTTCCTTTTGCCATAGTATAATGCTAAGAAATTATTTAGTTGCTTTTTTCTTGTTTGCTACCGTCTTACGCTTACCTTTTCTGGTTCGAGCATTGGTCTGAGTCCTTTGTCCTCTCATCGGCAGTCCTTTACGATGTCTTAATCCTCTATAACATCCTATATCCATCAATCTTTTGATATTGGTTTGGATTTCAGATCTCAATTCACCTTCTGTAGTATATTCATTTTGAATTATAGAAGATATCTCTCTGATATTATCATCCGTCCAATCTTGCACTTTTGTGTTGTGTTCGATAGATGCTTTATCTAAGATCTTCTTTGAGCTACTACTAGAAATTCCAAAAATATAAGTAAGGCTTATAACACCTCTTTTATTTCGTGGAAGATCATTTCCTGCTATTCTAGCCATAAAAACTGATTTATATTATCCTTGACGTTGCTTAAACCTAGGATTCTTTTTATTAATTACGTAGAGTTTACCTTTCCTGCGCACGATCTTACAATCTGCAGATCTTTTTTTTACGGATGCTCGTACTTTCATTTCTAATGTATTTATTAATTACTTATATCTATAAGTAATACGTCCTCTTGTTAAATCGTAAGGTGACATTTCTACTGCTACCTTATCACCTGGTAATATTCTAATGTAGTGCATTCTCATTTTCCCTGAAATGGTTGCTACTATAAGGTGACTGTTTTCTAATCTTACCCTAAACATTGCATTTGACAATGCTTCTTCAATTACTCCATCTTGTTTTATTAGCTCTTCTTTCGCCATATTTTTTTTCGGAGTGCAAATATCTAACTTTTTAACGATATTTCCTTTAACTCCTTGTTATTTTTGACAGCCTCCTCAACTATGCTATGATCCGACAAAATATCGGGTCCATTGTCTGTGATAGCTATCGTGTGTTCATAATGCGCTGAAGGCTTTTGATCTTTAGTTATGATCGTCCAGCCGTCATCGAGTTGTTTTACTTCTTTTTTACCCATATTAACCATGGGTTCAATAGCTATAACCAACCCTTCTTGCAATTTAGTTCCGCGCCCTCTCTTACCATAATTAGGTACTTCGGGTGCTTCATGTAAGCTCTTTCCTAATCCGTGCCCTACAAGCTCTCTTACTACTCCGTAGCCATAGTCTCTTTCGCAATGGTATTGGATCGCAAAACTTATATCTCCTATCCTATTATTCTTTGTCGCTTGTTCAATGCCTTTAGCGAGGGACTCTTTAGTCACTACTAGCAATTTCATGATTTCTTCATTTACATCACCTATGGCAAATGTAAATGCTGCATCTCCATAAAACTCATTCATCAATACTCCACAATCCACTGATACTATATCTCCATCCTTAAACTCCTCTTCCGTTGGAATTCCGTGAACTACTTGTTCGTTTTTAGAAACACAAAGCGTGGAAGGAAAACCGTTGTACCCTTTAAAACCTGGAATCGCATTATGATCCCTGATTAACTCCTCTGCTTTTTTGTCAATATCTGATCCTTTGATCCCTGGCTTTAACATAGACCCTACCAACGATAAGGTCTTGCTAACTAATAGACAACTCTGTCTGATCAGTTCTATTTCTTCATTAGTCTTATAGTAGATCATCTATAGAAGTCTCTTACATACCAGCACCTATCTGCTGCATACCACTTCTACCTTTAAGTCTACCAGACTTAACTAAGCCATCATACTTACGCATTAACAGATAACTTTCTATCTGCTGCAATGTATCAAGTACTACTGCTACTAAGATTAGTAGAGAAGTACCCCCAAAAAATAATGCAAATCCATCATTTACCCCAAATATCCCTACGATCGCCGGGAAGATAGATATGAAACCAAGGAAGATAGACCCTGGCAATGTGATTCTTGTGGTTAAAGAATCAATATATTCTTGCGTATTTACCCCTGGCTTAACTCCTGGAATAAATGCATTTTGTCTTTTTAGATATTCTGCATACTGTTTAGGATTAACAAGCAATGCTGTATACACATAAGTGAAAATTACTACCAATAGGAAGAAAATTATATTGTATGGAAGAGACTTCCAGTCATTAAGACTCATCAGGAAGCTACTAGAGGTAGCTGCATCTGAGCTAATATAACCCGCAATAGACATAGGTAAAAACATGATCGCCTGTGCAAAGATGATAGGCATTACTCCTGATGCGTTTACCTTTAAAGGGATGTAATCCCTTGCTCCTGATTGCGGTACTCCTGCGTTACCCCTACCTACCATTCGCTTAGCAAACTGCAGCGGTATTCTTCTAACCCCTTGTACTATTAAAACTGTAAACATAACTATAGCTATGAATACGATAATTACAAGAAACAGCGTGAAAAATCCACCACCGTTTAATTGCGTTAAAACTTCAGCAACAAATGATCTTGGCAGCGTTGCAATGATACCAATCATGATCAATAATGAAATACCATTACCGATTCCTCTATCCGTAATCTTCTCACCTAACCACATTGAAAATATAGTACCTGTAGAAAGTATTATAATATTACTCAGCCAGAATACTGATGGATTAACCCCCGGATATACTGCGCCTGGTGTGCTATTTATCATGGCAAGGTATCCACCACCTTGGACTAAGGTGATTGCTACAGTTAATAATCTTGTCAATTGTGTTATCTTCTTTCTTCCCGACTCTCCTTCTTGAGATTGTAATCTCTGAAAATATGGTACTGCAAAACCTAATAACTGAATAATGATCGATGCTGTGATATACGGCATTATACCAAGTGCGAATACAGCAGCATTATTAAATGCTCCTCCTGTAAATGCATTAATTAGCCCAAGTAAACCTTGCGATCCTCTACTGGCAGCCGCAGCTTCCAATGCACCAGGATTAACACCGGGAAGTACAACAAAGCATCCGAATCTATATACAGCTAATATTCCCAATGTGAGAAGTATCCTGTTTCTCAGTTCCTCGATGCTCCAAATGTTCTTACATGTTTCTATGAACTTATTCATACGGTCTTTATTATACTAGATTTACTGTACCACCATTAGACTCAATAGCTTTCTTAGCTGTCTCTGATATAGCATGCACGTTAAGTGTCATCTTAGCTTTAAGCTCACCGTTTGCTAACACTTTCAATTTATCAGATTTATTCGCAATACCCTTTGCAACTAATGCATCAAGTGTGATTTCTGTCAAACCATGCTTGTCATGAATCTCTTGAATTCTACCTAAATTAAGAGCGGTATATGCATATCTATTAGGGTTGGTAAATCCACGCTTTGGTAGTCTTATCTGGATTGGCATTTGACCACCTTCAAAGTTTTTCTTCTTACTCCATCCTGATCTCGACTTCTGTCCTTTGTGACCTTTGGTTGAAGTACCACCTCTACCTGATCCTTGACCTCTTGCGATTCTTTTTCCTGACTTAACAGCCCCTTTGGCTGGTGTTAATTTATGAAGATCCATGTCTCTATATTTCTATATTAAACATCTTCCACTCTGACCAGGTGGCTAATCTTAGCTACCATACCCATTAGTTGTGGAACTGATGTATCTATTATTACTGAATGATTCATTTTCCTAAGGCCTAAAGCTTTTATAGTAGCTTTTTGTGACTTAGGTCTATTAATCGCGCTTCTTACTTGTGTGACTTTTATTTTCCCCATGATCTGTTAGAATCTAAATTAATTATCAAACACTTGCTCTAAGGATAATCCTCTCGTTCTTGCTATTGTTTCTGGTCCTCTTAATTTTTTGAGGGCATCTATTGTTGCTTTTACCACATTGTGTGAGTTAGATGATCCTTGAGATTTAGATAATACATTTTGTACTCCCGCTATCTCTAAAACTGCTCTCATCGCTCCACCTGCTATTACTCCCGTTCCATCAGATGCTGGCTTGATTAATACCTTGCCTGCACCATACTTGCCTTTCTGCTCATGAGGTATTGTTCCTTTCCACAATGGAAAAATGATGAGGTTCTTCTTTGCATCATCTACCGCTTTTGATATTGACTCCGACACATCTCTTGCTTTTCCTAATCCATATCCTACTCTACCTTTTCCATCTCCTACAACTACGAGTGCCGAGAAGCTAAAAGTTCTACCCCCCTTAGTTACCTTGGCAACTCTGTTAAGGTGAACAAGCTTTTCTTTAAGATCTGATTCAGTATTTGATCTTCCTCTATCGTTATTATTTCTAGCCATTTGCTTTATTAATATCCTTTATTAAAATTGAAGTCCACCTTCTCTAGCTCCTTCTGCTAATGATTTTACTCTACCATGATACAAGTAACCTCCTCTGTCAAAAACAACATTTTCGATGTTTGCAGCTTTTGCCTTTTCTGCTATGGAAGCACCTACCATTTTAGCTTGATCTACTTTGTTACCAGTAGCTCCTACATGAGTACTCGATGACGATGCAAGTGTAACACCATTAAGATCATCGATTAACTGACAATAAATAGATTTATTACTTCTATATATAGCTAACCTTGGTCTACTCGGAGTACCGCTGATCTTATTTCTGATCCTATACTTTAGTACTTGTCTTCTAACTTTTTTACTAAACATGATATAGATTAATACTATTAATTAACTAGCTGCTGTTTTACCAACTTTTCTTCTAATCTCCTCTCCTTTAAATCTGATTCCTTTTCCTTTATAAGGTTCTGGGCTTCTAAACGCTCTAATTTTTGCTGCTACCTGACCTATAAGTTGCTTGTCATGAGATTCTAATCTTATAGAAGGTGGTGCACCTTTTTCCATCTTAGTCTCTAACTTCACCTCATCAGGTATGTAGAAATAGATAGGGTGAGAATATCCTACAGTCAACTCTAATAAGTTTCCTTTATTCGCTACTCTGTAACCTACACCGATTAACTCCATCTCTTTAACACATCCCTCTGATACTCCGCTCACCATGTTTGCTATCAACGATCTGTAAAGCCCGTGCATAGATTTATGTCTTTTCTGCTCAGTCGGTCTCTCTAATGTAAGTGTACCATCTTCCAGGTTTAACTTTAAATCTGGATCAACTTGCTGCTTTAACTCTCCTTTTGGGCCCTTTACAGTTACCATATTTCCTTTAGAGATATCTAATGTGACACCTGCAGGAACTGATATGGGGGCTTTACCTATTCTAGACATAGTTTATAATTTTATTATTAATAAACATAGCACATCACCTCTCCGCCGATGTTCTGTTTTCTTGCTTGTTTATCAGTCATTAATCCTTTAGATGTTGATACTATCGCTATTCCTAATCCATTAATGATTCTTGGAATATCCTTTGATGAGAAATATTTTCTCAATCCTGGTTTACTTATTCTGCCCATCTTTCTGATAATAGGCTCTTTAGAAACCTTATCGTACTTAATAGCTATTTTGATAAGTCCTTGGTGCCCCGCTTCATCGTCAAACATATATTTATGTATAAAACCTTGCTCATACATAATCTCAGTCAGTCTTTTTTTAGTCTTAGAAGCAGGTATTTCTACCACTCTGTGACCAGCTTGCTGAGCGTTTCTTATTCGCGTTAAGTAATCTGCTATTGGATCTGTTACTGCCATAGTGTTTTTCTATAAAATATTACCAACTTGCTTTTGTAATTCCAGGTATCTTTCCTTCCAAAGCCATTTTTCTAAATGTTACTCTATTGATACCAAATTTTCTCATATATCCCTTAGGCCTTCCTGTCAACTGACATCTATTCTTAAGCCTTACTGCTGAGCTATTTTTAGGCAGTTTATCCAACTCATCCCATCTACCTTCCTCTTTTAACTGCTTCCTTTTAGCTGCATATTTTGCAACTAATCTCTCTCGCTTTGCCTGTCTTGCTATAATCGACTTTTTTGCCATCTATGATTTTCTTTGATTTTTAAACGGTAATCCCAATTCTTTTAAAAGTGATAGCGCCTCTGCATCTGTTTTTGCAGTTGTTACTATAGTGATGTCCAGACCAGTAATCTTAGGTACTTTATCTATATCTATCTCTGGGAAGATAATCTGCTCTTTGATACCCAAAGAGTAATTTCCTCTACCATCAAAACTTGTATCACTAATTCCTCTAAAATCTCTTACCCTTGGTAGCGCAACAGCCACGAATCTATCAAGGAATTCGTACATACGGTTGTTACGCAAAGTTACCTTAGCACCGATATTCATTCCTTCTCTAAGTTTGAAGTTAGAAACAGACTTAGTTGCCTTGGTAGGAATCGCTTTCTGACCTGCTATTACGGTTAGTTCTTTTAGTGCATTGTCTACTAACTTCTTATCCTGAGTTGCCATACCTACACCTTGATTAATACTGATCTTCTGGATCTTAGGTACTTGCATGATAGATTTGTATCCAAATTGCTCCTGCAACTTAGGTACAATCTCCTCTTTGTATTTTACTCTTAATCTAGGTATGTGTGACATTACTTAATTATTTCTCCTGATTTCTTGGAATATCTTACATTCTTGCCATCTACTTCCTTTCTTCCTATTCTAGTCGCATTGCCTTTGGCATCTACTACCATTAAGTTAGATACATGTATAGATGTATTTATCTCATTAATCCCACCTGGGTTATCCTGGGTAGGCTTAGTATGCTTTTTCATGAGGTTTACACCTTCTACTATTGCTCTGCTTTTAGCTCCGATCACTTCTTTAACCTCGCCTTCTGTGCCCTTATACGTGCCAGCTATAACTTTTACTTTGTCTCCTTTCTTTACATGGAGTTTGGGTGCAAATCTTGCCATTGCTAATATTAATTAAAGCACCTCTGGTGCTAATGAAACAATTCTCATATAATCCTTCTCTCTTAACTCTCTTGCTACAGGTCCAAAAATCCTCGTACCTCTTGGCTCATCATTAGGAGTAAGTAGAACTACTGCGTTGTCATCGAACCTGATATAAGAGCCATCTGGTCTTCTTATCTCTTTTTTAGTTCTTACAATTACTGCTTTTGATACGGTACCTTTTTTCACGCCTCCAGGAGAAGCTTCCTTTACTGTCACCACTATAGTATCTCCCACAGAAGCATATCTTCTTTTAGATCCGCCTAGCACCTTTATACAGAGTACTCGCTTAGCTCCACTGTTGTCTGCAACATTTAATCTTGATTCTGCCTGGATCATTACTTTTTACTTTAGATCTATTATTTAGCTTTTTCTATAATTTCTACAAGTCTCCATCTCTTTCTCTTACTTAGAGGTCTTGCCTCCGTGATCTTTACTAGATCTCCCGGTTGCCCTTCGTTCTTCTCGTCATGAGCCATGAACTTCTTAGACTTCTTCATAAACTTCCCATAAATCGGATGCTTAATCTTTCTTTCCACTACAACTGTGATGGTCTTATCCATCTTGTTGCTGGCTATTAATCCTATTCTGGACTTTCTTAGATTTCTTTGTTCTTCCATTTATGTCCTTATTATTTTCTTCTTCTTAACCTGATCCTTGATCTACCAGCTAACTGCTCTGGGGTCATTGCTTTTAATTCTCTTTTCCTTACTTCTGTCTTTAATCTTGCCACATCTCTTCTTACATCCTTTATCAAAAGTGGATTCTCTAAACCCTTGATTGCATGGTCCATCTTAAGTTTTCCATACTGAATCTCAGTCTCTTTAAGCTCATTGAGCAAATCAGCATCTGAAAATTCCTGCAGCTCTATAAATTTCTTACTAGCCATAGCTTATTAATTATCCAGCGTAATCTCTACGCGTTATTGTTTTAGTAGGAATTGGTAATTTCATTGCCGCTAGTCTCAAACCTTCTCTAGCTACTTCCTGAGAAACACCATCCATCTCAAATAATATTCTTCCTGGTCTCACTACTGCTACGTAGTGATCTAATGCTCCTTTTCCCTTTCCCATCCTTACTTCTTGAGGCTTTGCTGTGATCGGCTTGTCTGGAAATATTCTAATCCATACCTGACCTTCCCTCTTCATATATCTTGTCATCGCAATCCTAGCTGCTTCTATCTGTCTATTGGTAATAAAACCGCCTTCCATCGCTTTTAAGGCAAATGATCCAAATGCAACTGTACTCCCTCTATGCGCAAGGCCTCTATTGCGACCCTTTTGCATCTTTCTGTATTTCGTTCTTTTTGGCTGTAACATTTCTTAAATTTTTAATCTATTATCTACTTTTTCTCAAAAGTTCTGCAAAAGTACTGCTTTTTATCTTCTTCCTCCTCTATTGTCTCTTCTATCTCTTCCTCCTCTGTTATCCCTTCCTCCTCTGTTATCTCTTCTTCCTCCTTTACCTCTTGGGCCTCGCTTGCTATCTGCGCCTATGTTTGGAGATAAATCTCTCTTACCTAGTACTTCACCTTTACAGATCCATACTTTGATTCCTAACTTTCCATATACTGTCTGAGCCTCACTTAATGCATAGTCTATATCTGCTCTGAAAGTATGTAACGGTGTTCTTCCATCTTTATACTCTTCAGACCTTGCCATCTCTGCTCCATTCAATCTTCCACTAATCCTAACTTTTATCCCTTCTGCACCTGCTCTCATCGTCGCTTGGATCGACATTTTGATTGCTCTTCTATAATTCATTCTAGCCTCAAGCTGCTTTGCAATTGACTCTCCTACTATTGCTGCTTCAAGCTCTGGTTTTCTGATTTCTACAATATTAATCTGCACCTCAGTACCAGTAAGCTTTTTGATCTCTTCTCTTATTCTATCTACTTCTGATCCTCCCTTACCGATTATTATACCTGGTCTTGAGGTATGTATCGTTACGGTGATTCTCTTAAGCGTTCGCTCTATAACGATTCTAGCAATTCCTCCTTTTACGATTCTTGCATTTAGGTATACTCTTATCTTCTCATCCTCAACAACTTTCTTTGCAAAGTCTTTACCTCCGTACCAGTTAGAATCCCATCCCTTGATGATTCCTAACCTATTACCTATTGGATTTGTCTTTTGACCCATATTAATTAATTACTAGATAGTTTATTCTTCTGTTGCTTCCGCTTCAGGTTCGTCAATAGCTATTTTATTTTCTACCATGATCGTTACATGGTTTGTTCTCTTTCTAATTCTATGCGCTCTTCCGTGCGGCGCAGGTCTAAATCTTTTTAAGAATGTACCCTCATCTGAAAATACTTCTTTAACAAAAAGATCATGGTCCTCAGCATTAAATGCTAGGTTTCCCTTTTGCTCCCAATTAGCGATGGCAGATACCAATGCTTTTTCTAAAAACTCAGAAGCTTCATGCTTACTGAATTTTAAAAGATTCAATGCCGAATCCACTTTCTTACCTCTGACTAAGTCGGTCATCTTACGCATCTTACGCGCAGATAGTGGAATATTCTTAAGTTTAGCTACAGCCTGCATTTTGATTTAGTTTACTGTATTATTTATTTTCTATTTCCTCCGTGCCCTTTGAAACTTCTCGTCGGTGAGAACTCTCCCAACTTGTGTCCCACCATATTCTCTGTTACAAACACAGGTACAAAGGTCCTACCATTATGTACTGCGATCGTCTCTCCTACCATATCAGGTATAATCATCGATGATCTAGACCATGTCTTAATCACGGTCTTCTTAGAACCTGATTTAGCTTTCTCTAACTTATTCAACAGCTTATGAAATACGTATGGTCCTTTCTTTAATGATCTAGCCATTACTTATTATTTTTTCCTTCTTGTAATTATCAATTTCGAAGAACTCTTCTTCGGATTCCTTGTCTTCTGACCTTTTGCCATAACCCCTGTTCTTGATCTCGGGTGACCTCCAGAAGCCCTACCTTCACCACCTCCCATCGGGTGATCCACTGGGTTCATCGCTACACCTCTCACTCTTGGTCTCTTACCTTTCCATCTTGTCCTACCTGCCTTACCAAGTACCTGGAGACTATGATCTGGATTAGAAGTAGTTCCCATAGTCGCTCTACAAGTCAATAAAATCTTGCGAACTTCCCCTGAAGGCAACTTTACTTGCGCGTACTTCCCTTCTCTACTCATTAATACGCCATAAGTACCAGCTGATCTTGCAAGAGCTGCACCTTTACCTGGGTCAAGCTCGATTGCATGTATACTAGATCCTAATGGAATATCTCTTAAGAACAAAGTATTACCTAGCTCCGGAGTTGCTCCATTTCCTGATGTTACCTTGGCCCCTACTTTTATTCCGTTTGGAGCGATGATGTAAGTCTTTTCTTTACCATACTGTACAAGTGCTATAAATGCTGATCTGTTTGGATCATATTCAATAGTCTTTACCTCGCCTGTATGGCCATCTCTATTTCTTTTAAAATCGATGATTCTATACCTTCTTTTGTGACCTCCACCTCTATTTCTTACGGTCATCTTACCAGAGTTATTTCTACCACCTTTGCTATGTAGCTTAGCGATAAGCGACTTCTCTGGTTTAGAAGTAGTGATCTCAGAATAGTCAACAGATACTCTCTGTCTCAATCCTGGTGTCATCGGTTTATACTTTTTTACTGGCATGATACTTCTATTTTAATAAGATTATACTTCTCCAAAGAAGTCAATCTCTTCTCCTGCTGCTAATGTTATAATCGCTTTCTTAAATGCGGATACTCTTCCTTTTTGCATCCCTCTTTTCGTATTTCTACTCTTAGATTTGCTTGGCATAATCATCGTATTCACCTTAGCTACATTCACACTAAATTCTTTCTCCACCGCTTTTTTGATCTCTACCTTATTTGCCTTACGAGCTACTACGAAACTATACTTCGTAAGCTTCTCTGATAGTCCCTCAGATTTCTCTGAGATTATTGGTTTAATTATTATTTGATTTGCCATAATTACTATGCTAGAAGTTCTGTCATTTTTGTTACTGCACTCTCAGATATCAATACTTTGTTAGCATTAAGGATACTGTAAGTGTTTAAATCTTTAGCATTCATCACACTAGACTTAGCAAGGTTTCTACAAGAGAGATATAGATTTGAATCATAATCTCCTGTTACGAAAAGTGACTTCTTGTCTCCTAATTCTAAGTTATTCAAGATATTTTTAAAGCTCTTTACTTCTGGAGCATCGAATGTAAAATCCTCGATGATTGCTAACTCTCCTTTAGCAGCTTTTGAAGACAAAGCAGATAATTTAGCTATCCTCTTTACCTTCTTATTGACCTTCATCACATAGTTTCTTGGCTTAGGACCAAAAACTCTACCTCCACCTTTAAACAGTGGATTTTTGATAGATCCTGCTCTTGCTGTACCTGTTCCTTTCTGCTTCTTTATCTTTCTAGTAGATCCTTTGATCTCCCCTCTTTCTTTAGCCTTACTTGTACCTTGTCTTTGATTATTGTTGTAAAGCTTTACAGCAAGGTATACTGCATGCTCATTTGGTTCGATACCAAATATTGCATCTGGAAGATCAACTGATCTGCCGGTGCTTTTTCCTTCGATATTTAATACATCTACCTTCATCTCTATTATTTTTCGATGATTACAAAGCCCCCTTTTGGACCAGGTATCGCACCTTTTATTAGTATTAGATTTTTATCAGCTAAGATCTTCACTACTTGAAGATTAGTTGTTTTTATTCTCTTACCACCAGTTCTTCCACCCATTCTCATTCCTTTAATAACCTTTGACGGTGTAGAAGCCGCACCTATAGAACCCGGAGCTCTTAACCTGTTGTGCTGACCGTGTGTCGCATCTCCAACACCTTTAAAGTTATATCGCTTCACTACCCCTTGAAAACCCTTACCCTTAGATGTACCAATAACGTTAACCGTATCTCCTTCTGCGAATACATCTTCGATTGCCACCTCGTCTCCAAGTGATTTTTCTGCTGCATCAAAATCTCTAAACTCAACTAACTTCGCTTTAGGCGAAGTCTTCGCAGCCTTGAAATGTCCTAGCATTGAGTTGCTGGTATTCTTCTCCTTTTTAGATCCGAATGCTAACTGAATAGACGAATAGCCGTCACTATCATCCGATTTAACCTGCGTAACTACATTAGGCTGAGCCTCTACAACCGTACAAGAAATATTCTTTCCTGTTTCGTTATAGATACTAGTCATACCTATTTTCTTACCAATAATTCCGTTCATTTATCCTTATTTGATAAAATGATGAATTGATACACGACACGCGCATACCGTTTTATTTAAAAAATCAGAAATCTTCTAAGTCAGCTTGACTTGAATATCCACACCACTAGGTAGCTCCAACTTTGACAAAGCGTCAACAGTCTTTTGCGTAGGTGTGAAAATCTCGATTAGCCTTTTGTGTGTCCTCAACTGAAACTGCTCCCGAGACTTTTTATTTACGTGCGGAGATCGCAATACCGTAAATACTTCCTTCTCAGTAGGCAGCGGAATCGGACCTGTGATTACTGCGCCACTTGTGCGAACAGTTTTCACAATTTTCTCCGTTGACTTATCCACCAAGTTATGGTCGTAAGAACGAAGTTTTATCCTGATTTTCTGATTCATATCCTCTGTTAAAAAAAATGTACTTGTTTAAAAAGAAGTGCAAATATGCAACTTTTTATATAAATACTATGATTAAAATTAAACTTCTCCTTTTGCTGCTTTAATCACATCCTCAGATACACTCTTTGGTACTGCTGAGTAGTGTGAAAACTCCATAGAACTACTTGCTCTACCTGATGTAATCGTTCTAAGCTGCGTGACATATCCAAACATCTCTGCCAAAGGCACTTCTGCTTGTATTCCGATAGCACCTCCTGTTCTTTGCTCTTGCCCTGATGGCATTCCCCTTCTTCTGTTTAAATCACCTATCACAGACCCTGTATACTCATCTGGCGTTACTATCTCTATCTTCATGATAGGTTCTAGTATAACTGGCTTAGCTTTCTTAGCAGCTTCTTTAAAGCCATCCTTAGCACAAAGCTCAAAGGCGATTGGCTTAGAATCCACTGCGTGAGTCTGGCCATCATATACTTCTACCTTCATACTATCGATGTTGTATCCAGCAAGGATACCGTTATTCATCATAGCTTTAAATCCTTTCTTGATCGCTGGGAAAAATTCCTTAGGAATAGATCCACCTCTAATCTTATCTGAAAACTGTAATATCTCTTTCCCTGACTTAAAGTCATCAGTTTCTAAAAACTCTTGATCTGCAGGTCCCAACTTAAATGACATCTGAGCGAAAAGTCCAGATCCACCTGATTGCTTCTTAGTTCTCTCTGTGTGATCAACTTCCATCGTTAGAGCCTCCTTATAATTTACTTGAGGTGCTCCTTGATTACACTCTACCTTGAACTCTCTCTTTAGCCTATCAATGATAATCTCTAAGTGAAGCTCTCCCATACCACTAATTACCGTCTGGTTAGTATCTTCATCGTACTTCACTTTAAATGTTGGATCTTCTTCAGCAAGCTTTGCTAAAGCAAATCCCATCTTATCTATATCTTTCTGTGTCTTTGGCTCTACAGCAACCCCGATTACTGGATCTGGGAATACCATGCTCTCGAGCACAAGCGGATTAGATTCTACTGTTAGTGTATCGCCGGTTCTCAAATCCTTAAACCCTACTCCTGCAGCAATATCACCAGCTAATACTTCATCAATCGGATTTTGCTTGTTAGCATGCATCTGATAGATTCTAGAGATTCTCTCTTTCTTACCTGTTCTATTATTTAAGATATATGATCCTGCTTCTAATTTACCTGAGTAAACTCTAAAGAAGGCTAATCTTCCTACAAATGGATCCGTAGCAATCTTAAATGCAAGTGCCGCAAAAGGCTCATCTACTGAAGGCTTTCTTTCTGAAGGCTCATCTGTTCTTGGATCAGTTCCTGTAACAGACCCTACATCTAATGGAGATGGCAAATAGGCACATACTGCATCCAATACGGCTTGAACACCCTTGTTTTTAAAGGCTGAACCACACATCATTGGTACAAACTTATTATCGAGTACCGCTCCCCTAACTGCATTAATCATCTCTTGCTCAGTGATACTATCTGGATCTTCAAAGAATTTCTCCATTAAAGTCTCATCGTATTCTGCAACAGCTTCTAACAACTTCTCTCTCCACTCACTAACTGTATCTTTGAGCTCTTCTGGAATCGGAATCTCTTCGAAAGTCATCCCCATATCTTCTTCATTCCAAACGATAGCTTTACCCGTTATCAAGTCAACTACACCTTTGAAAGTCTCTTCAGCACCTATTGGTACTTGCAATGGAATCGCATCAGATCCTAATTTTTCTTTTACATCTTTTACTACTGTAAAGAAGTCTGCACCAGATCTATCCATCTTATTGACAAATCCGATTCTTGGTACATTATAATTATTTGCTAACCTCCAGTTAGTCTCAGATTGAGGCTCTACACCAGATACTGCACAGAACAAGAATACTAGGCCATCTAATACTCTTAAAGATCTATTGACCTCTACCGTAAAATCAACGTGACCCGGCGTATCGATAATATTCATTGGAAATTTCTGATCTTTCCATGTCCAGCTTGTCTTAGTAGCTGCAGAAGTGATCGTGATACCTCTCTCTTGCTCTTGCTCCATCCAATCCATAGTAGCCGCACCATCATGCACCTCACCAATCTTATGACTCATACCTGTGTAGTACAATACTCTCTCGGTAGTGGTAGTTTTACCTGCGTCAATATGCGCAGCAATACCTATATTCCTAGTAAACGTTAGATCTTTACTCATTATAATTAATTATGAAACTATATTAGATTATTAGGCTCTGTAGTGAGCAAATGCTCTGTTTGACTCAGCCATTTTGTGCGTATCTTCTTTCTTTTTTACTGCTGCACCTTCTCCTTTACTTGCTGCGATTATCTCAGAGGCTAATTTCTCTGCCATTCCTTTACCACTTCTAGCTCTTGCATACTTTACTAGCCATTTCATACCCACAGAAACTTTTCTTTCTCCTCTTAGTTCAACAGGGATCTGGAAAGTTGCTCCTCCTACTCTTTTACTTCTCACCTCTACTGCAGGACTGATATTTTGGAGTGCTTTAGTGAATGTCTCATGTGGATCATCTTCAGATCTCTCTTTGATAAGATCCATAGCATCATAGAATATCTTGAACGAAGTACTCTTCTTACCCTGGATCATCATGTTGTTGACAAACTGAGTAACCGTTTTATCTTGAAATCTTGGATCCGGTTGAAGTATCCTCTTCTTTGGTTTCGACTTTCTCATTGTATATTATTTAGGTCTCTTAGTACCGTATTTTGATCTTGATTGTAATCTATTAGTCACTCCTGCTGTATCTAATGCACCTCTTACTATGGTATATCTTACTCCAGGAAGGTCTTTTACCCTACCACCTCTAATAAGAACAATAGAGTGCTCTTGTAAGTTATGCCCCTCGCCTGGGATGTAGCAGATAACCTCCTGTTGGTTGGTTAATCTCACTTTCGCTACCTTTCTCAATGCAGAGTTAGGCTTCTTAGGAGTGGTCGTATAGACTCTTGTACATACGCCCCTTTTCTGTGGGCATGCTGCTAAGGCTCTGGTTTTGCTGTTGACAACAACTTTCTTGCGACCTTTCTTTACAAGTTGATTAATAGTAGGCATATATTATTTTAACATGTTTAATGCTCTTAAAAAAGAAGTGCAAAGGTATATTTATTTTCACGATCTGCCAATACAGATATTAAATTAATATTTATCGCTAATTATCCCTTATCCTCAATAAACTGGGATAAAACAGCTCAAAAAGATGAAAACGGAAACGCTTATGGATATTTTAGTCAGAAAAGCCAAAAGAGATGATCTCAAAACAATACTTGATTTAGTTGTAGAATTAGCTGTATATGAAAAAGAACCCGATGCTGTAACAGCAAGTTTAGCAGACTATCAACTCGCATTTGATAAACAACGAATACAAATATTAGTTGCAGAAGATGCAGGTAAAATAGTTGGAATGACTCTGTATTACTTGACATTCTCTACCTGGAAGGGTAAGATGATGTATTTAGAAGACTTTGTTGTGAATGAAGCTTACAGAAGGACTGGAGTCGGAGAATTATTATGGCATGCTCTAAAAGAAGACTGTAAACGCCAAAAATGTATCTTACTGAAGTGGCAAGTCTTAGATTGGAATGAGCCAGCAATAAAATTCTATGAAAAGCATGGTGCTACCATCGAAAAGGAATGGTGGAATGGCAAGATTTATTTTTAACCGAAGCAAGTAAGAAGGGAAAGTATAAAATATCGTGTCTTACATTACAATAGAACAATTCCTCTATTCTTTGACAGAATAATCTGTTTATTCTTATAATCGATTTAGGACAACTCGTCTATTAATTTACTTCTAATCAATAAATTATATATTAATTATTTTCTTAATAAGTCATATTATTTCATTAAACTAAAATCAAAATTTAAATGGCAAATTTAATGGACCTACTTCAAGGTCAGTTACAAAACGGACTTCTAGACCAATTAACAGGTCAATTAGGAGGCGCTAGCAAAGAGCAAACTCAATCAGCGACTAATCTTGCTTTATCAACAATACTAGGAGCATTGAATAAGAATGCTGCTAAGCCAGAAGGCCTTCAGGGACTTTTCGGAGCGTTAGAAAAAACTCATGATGGTGGAATTCTTGATAACATAGGAGACTTACTAAGTGGTAATGCAAATAGCAAAGCAGCTGATGGTATGGGCATATTAAGTCACCTCTTAGGTGGTAGCAATATATTTAATGTGATCAATGCGATATCGAAAGGATCAGGACTTAGTAGAAATAACTCTATGAATCTGATGATGAAATTAGCCCCAGTCGCTCTAGGCATGTTAGGCAAACAAAAGAAACAACAGCAGATGCAACCTGCAGGCTTACTTGATTACTTGAGAACGTCTAATCAAGAAGTACAGAAAAAAATGCCACAACAAAATCTAATAGAAAAAATGCTAGATAGAGATGGTGATGGATCTGTAATGGATGAGATCGCTGGTATGGGTATGAAAGCTTTAGGTGGATTATTTAGTAGATAAGATTTAGTAGAGAATCATAACATCTAAGGACTGCCCAAAAGGCGGTCCTTTTTGTTTCTAATATCTGAAAACAACTTATCTAAGATCTTCCTCGGTCATCCCGTCAGATTAGCGATCAAGAAACATTAGGTATGAGAACGACTCATAATACAGGAAAAATAATTTTTCAAAACTCATTTCTAACTAATTACTATTCTTTGCTTAGGGTTAACAGCAATCTATCACGACTCTCTAATCATCAACATATTAACTATCTCATTTATAGTTGATCTCCTATCGGGAGCGATATTAACTGCTTCAAAGTGTGAGCTTGCCAACTGTTCATAATTTTCTTTGAGTTGCTGAGCATAATGTAGTACGTAGAGTTCATCAAAGACTTTCCTAACTTTTTTGACCTTATCGAATTCTTGCTGGATGTCGGAATTATACAGCTTGATAAAGTCTGCTCTTTTATGATCTTCAATTAATTCTACTGCTTTGAGATAGAGGTAAGTTTTTTTTGATTGTATAATATCTCCACCAATCACTTTACCCACCTTTGCAGTATCTCCAAATGTATCGAGTATATCATCTTGCACCTGGAAAGCGATACCCAAATTTTCTCCAAACTGATAAAGATGATCAGCATCCTTATCACTAGCTCCCGCTATGATTGCACCGATTTTCAAGGTAGCTGCTACTAACACTGCAGTCTTATAACTTATCATCTTCACATAATCAGAAACAGTCACGTTATCGGAAGTCTCATACTCTACATCCCATTGCTGGCCTTCGCAGACCTTTATGGCTGTATCGTGAAAAATATCAAGCACTCTGGCCAGTTTATCAGGTGGGCTCATGGCCATGTACTGATAAGCGTAGATCATCATGACATCACCTGATAAGATAGCGGTATTAACATCATATTTCTTATGGACGCTCACTTGTCCTCTTCTCAGATCTGCTTCATCCATGATATCATCATGCATCAATGTGAAGTTGTGAAACAACTCTGTCGCAAAAGCCAAAGGCATCGCTACTTCTAAATCATCCCTAAATAAATTGTAAGAAGCCAATAGCAGCGCTGGTCTCATCCGCTTGGCACTAAGTGATAGGATATAATTGATTGGCTCGTAGAGTCCTTGTGGATTCTTATCAAATTTTTTTGATAGAAGGAAATCTTCGAATTGTAATCTTAAATCGTCGAACGAATACATCTGCAAAATCTATGAACCTCAAATATATATCTTTATCATCGGTACAAAATTCTAAACATGCATATAAAAAATTATCTTCTTCCAATAATCGTTAGCTTGGTACTGATCTCAGCATGCACGTCAGATACATCACCCGATCTAATTTTATTTAATGCTGATGTCTATACCCTTGATAAAAATAACCCGACAGCAACCGCTATTGCAATCAAAGATGAAGCGATCATCAAGATCGGCGATGACGAGAGTATTAAAAAGCTTGCAACAGAATCCACTGAAATGTTAGATATTAAGGGAGCTTTCCTGATGCCTGGTTTTATAGAAGGGCACGGCCACTTTACAGGACTTGGCTATAGCTTATTGAATTTAAATTTTCTAAGATCAAAAAGCTGGGAGGAGATCGTCGAGATGGTAGAAGAAAAAGTAAAAGAGAGTGAACCAGGAGAGTGGATAGTAGGCAGAGGATGGCACCAAGAGAAATGGGACTCTGTCCCTCATCAACATGTAGGTGGCTACCCTACTCACGAACAATTAAGTGAGATATCACCCAACAACCCTGTCATCCTAACTCATGCTAGTGGACACGGTCTATTTGCTAATGCTAAGGCGATGCAAATTTCTGGAGTTTCTCTAGAGACGGCTGATCCTAAAGGAGGAGCAATTGTGAGGAATGACGAAGGCGAAGCGATAGGTGTTTTTGAAGAGAGGGCGATGTCTGTCATTAGGGCGGCCCATGAAGAATACTTAGCTACCCTATCAGAAGAAGATAAAGAGAAAACATGGTATAAAGCAGTAGAGCTAGCCCAAGAAGAATGCCTCACAAAAGGGGTTACATCCTTTCAGGATGCTGGTGCAAGTTTTATTGAGGTGGATAGATTTGAGAAGATCGCAGAAGCTGGCGATTTTGATCTTCGGCTATGGACCATGATACGAAGGTCATCTAAAGAAATGAAAGGCAAATTAGCTGGTATCAGAAAAGTGAATGTTGGCAATAATTACTACACTTGCCGAGCAATCAAAACAGAGGTCGATGGTGCTCTGGGAAGCTATGGTGCATGGTTACTAGAGCCGTATGATGACAAACCAGATTTCTATGGTCAAAACACTACAGACATAGAAGAAGTAGAACGTATAGCAGAACTTGCAGCGGCTAATGATATGCAGATGTGTGTGCATGCCATCGGTGATCGCGCTAATCGAGAGGTATTGGATATCATGGAGCGAACTTTTAAAAAGATAGATGGTAAAGATCTGAGGTGGCGAATAGAACACTCTCAGCATGTTAATGTAGCAGATATCCCGCGGTTCGCTGAGCTTAATGTCATTGCAGCTATGCAAGGTATACACTGCACATCTGATGCGCTATTTGCTCAGAAAAGATTAGGCGAAAGACGCGCAAGAGAAGAAGCATATCCTTGGAGATCTTTACTTGATGCTGGAGTGGTAGTTAACAATGGCACCGATGCTCCTGTAGAAGATGTCAATCCTTTAGAAAGTTACTATGCCAGTGTCACAAGAAAGCGAATAGATAACGGTTACGAATTTTTTCCTCAACAAAAAATGACGCGAGAGGAGGCTCTACATTCTTATACCTTGGCAAATGCTTATTCTGCTTTTGAAGAAGATCTAAAAGGAAGTCTGGAGACTGGTAAGCTTGCAGATATTGTTGTGTTGAGTAAAAACTTAATCACTTGCTCGGATCCAGAGTTACTGGATGCTGAAGTACTATATACTTTTGTTGGTGGCGAACTAAAGTATAGGAAGTATTGACTTGAGACATTACTCTTCATCTTAATTAGTTGTCTTTCTGTCTTTTATAGTTAGGGTTCACAGTGGCATGATTAGCTCCTAGCTGCGATTGGTACTGATGCAATTTGCTCAGCAAAGTTTCGACTATCTGAGGATTAGACGCAGCAAGATCAGATTGCTCTCCGATATCTTCAGCTAGATTAAACAGCTCTACACCTCCTTTTTCTTTAAACTCTATGAGCTTCCAATCTCCCTGTCTTATAGCTGCACCCGGCGTCCATCCGCTACCATGATAATGCGGGTAATGCCAAAATAGTTCTTCTCGTAATGGCTCTTCATCTTTATACATCAATGGGATTAAATCTAATCCATCTATCTGAATATCGGCTGGCAATGTCACATCAACGATGCTACAGATGGTAGGGAATAAATCATGGCCAACAACGGGAGTGTTGATTAACTTTGCACCCGCTTGGTGATATGCTGGTTTAATCAATAGCGGCACCCTGATACCTCCTTCGTATAACCAACCTTTTCCGCCTCTCAATGGCAACACAGATGTCGGAGCTAGTGTGTTTCTTGTTTTCTCCAGTGTTGAAAGCCCACCATTATCAGAGGTGAAAATGATCGTTGTATTATCGTAGAGGCCCTTATGTTTTAGCTCACCTATGAGTCTTCCAATGTTTTCATCTAAAGCATAAACCATAGAAGCATATGCCGTATTAATTTGATTTAAAACCGTCAATCCGCCTCCCTCCTCTTTGGTAAGGATTGTTGAATCTTTTAGCTCTGCTAATTTTGCTTCAAACTTTGGCACATGTTTCTTGTTTGCCTCAATAGGTGTGTGGACTGTATAATATGAAAGCATCATGAAAAAAGGATCAACTCCTACCTTCTCTATAAATTTTACACTTTCTGAAGTGAGTCTATCTGTAAGGTATTCTCCTTCGGGACCATCTGATAGTTTTGGATTATTATATGGGGTGTAGTAGCCACCTGGAGGAGAGCCTTTATCATGTCCACCTATATTGATGTCAAACCCTTGATCTTCTGGATAATAACCAACACCACCTACATGCCATTTACCACTAAAGAAGGTTTTAAAATTATTTTCTTGTAATACTTCTGCGATGGTGATTTCTTCTAGCGGCATCTGCTCTAGATCTTGAGTCCCTAGATACTTTCTGTCTCGAGGATCAGAACCTTGTAGCCAGTCAGTAATATTGAGACTAACCGGATGCTTACCAGTAAGAAGTGCTGCACGAGAAGGTGAGCATACAGATCCTGATGCATAAGCATTTGTGAAGTTATAGCAAGACTTTGCTAAAGAATCAATATGTGGAGTTTCATAAAATATGCTCCCATTATAAGATACATCTGTCCATCCTAAATCATCTACTAGGATTAGAATGACGTTCTGCTTTTGTATTACTTTTTGATCGTTGTTTTTACACTTCAAAATCAAAAAGAGAAATAAAATAAACCAAAAGGAATTCGAACATTTCATCCTAACCTAAGTTAACAAATAGATAATGATTTAATTAAGCTTTGGTAAATCAATAACTGGATTATTGCTTAACATACACTAAGGATACGGATAAATCGTTCCTTTACAAGAAAAATAAAATTGTACTTTCAGTTAGCAAAACATTAATAAACATGTCATCTAGAATATTATTTTTCATAAGAGCTACTTTCCTAGTATTAATCGTAGCTGCTATTACAAGTTCTTGTGGTGAAGAAGAAGTACAACCAGTACAAAATATGCCGGAAGAAGAAATGGAAGAAACGACAGAAGAAGTAGACAAGGTAGACCCTATAGAAGGTACTATAAGAGATATTAGCTCTATGGAACTTGTCGCCGAAATGGGTGTCGGTTGGAATCTTGGAAATGCTTTTGACGTGAGATCTAAAAACAAGACACTGTGGGGCAATCCATTACCATCAAGCGACCAAGTCAATGCTGCCCACGACATGGGATTTACGACATTGAGAATTCCGATTACTTGGGAATATAATCAGTTAGAGGAAAGCCCTTACACTATAGAGCAAGCCTACTTAACACAAGTACAACGTATTGTTAATGATGCACTCAATAAGGATATGCACGTCATCATCAACACACATCACGATGACTGGATTATTCCCACTAATGCAGAGGCGGCAAAAGTAGAAGATAGGTTGACTAGTTTATGGACACAAGTAGCTAATCACTTTATAGAGTATGGAGATAAATTAATATTTGAAACGCTGAATGAACCACGCCTAATGGGATCACCAGAAGAATGGAGCGGAGGAACGCAAGAAGGAAGAACAGTAGTCAATCAGCTACATCAAGCGAGTGTAAATGCGATACGAGCGACTGGTGGCAATAATGGCAAACGTCACATCATGATATCTACCTATGCCGCTAGTACGACTAGCAATGCGATGAGAGACTTAGTAGTACCAGATGATCCAAATATTATAATCTCTACTCATAGTTACTTCCCATGGTCATTTGCAGGTCAAGATGCAGGAGGTACTAATAGCTGGGGAACTGATGCTGAGAAAGCAGCTCTTGATGCAGAACTAGATCGCATCAAAAACAGATGGGTTACTCAAGAAAATCGTCCTGTCATTTTGGGTGAATGGGGTGCTAAGAATAAAAACAACCTGACAACTCGAGTTGACTACGTATCTTATTATGCCCAAGCAGCTGTAAGCCGCGGCATGCTTCCCATTATATGGGATGATGGTGGGGACTTTGGGCTATATGATCGTAATGCCAAGAGTTGGAAGTTTCCTGAGATTGCTGAGGCAGTTGTTGCCGCTGACAACTAATTGATGATAATCGCATTGAGAGCTAAGAACAAATATTATCAATAAGCCTTCTGTCCTATTTAAAACTTGTTAACAATTCATTCAAAAACAGTTAACCTATCCTTGAATTCTCGTTAACAAGAGGTCCACTGATTGCACCTTAAGTTTGTTTCATTGAATTACTAAAAAAGATGAAAATGAAAACAAGCCTAATTTTACTATTGCAAATTGTACTCTTGAGCTGTGCAATAAGTCAGACATTTACTAATAAACGGGGAGACGTACACCTCTGGGGAGTCGTAACAAATGATCACTTCAAAGCAGAACCATACGCTGAATGGTTCTCTAAATACCAAGAAGACTATACCTCAACCCTAACAAAAACTGATGGTAATAATCTAAAAGATGTCAAAGTAAAAGCCTTCCTCGGAACATGGTGTGGAGATACAAAATTTCTATTACCAAAATTTTCTAAAGCTTGGGAAACTATGGGGTTATCTCAGGATCAAATAGAATATATAGCCTTACACGTAGAGGATGAAAAGTACAAACAGGGTCCAAATAAAGAAACAAATGACTATAACATCCATAAAGTACCAACTTTTGTTTTTGAAAAAGATGGTAAAGAAATAGGTAGAATAGTTGAGCGCACAGTCTTTGATCTAGATACAGATATCAAACTAATCGCAGAAGGCAAGCCTTATAAAAATCGATATCAAGCAGTCACCATTTTAAACAATTTTCTTGATACGGTAAATATCGATTCTGTAATGACTAAGACAACGATAAACAAGGCATATAGAAAAATAAGTAGGGAGTTATCTAAGTCTTCTGTTCTAAATATTTTTGGTTATATGCTTAAGTACCAAGGAGAAACTGAAAAAGCGAAAATGGTCTTTAAACTCAATACACTAGTGTATCCATACGAACCTAACACTCATGATAGTTATGGGGAGATTTTACTAGAATCTGATGATCTTGAAGAAGCTCAGAAGGAATACTATGAGGCACTTAGACTAAAAAAAGAAGATGAGCACATCATCAAAAAACTAGCTGAAATTTCAGAAAAAATAGCTGATCAAGAATCCTAAATAGAATATCTATACAATAGTATTTTGTAAAAGAGCATGTTGGTCATTCTTCATGCTCTTTTTAATCTGATCTGCATGACTCTAATTGAGTATAGCAAACTATATAGATAAGATAGACATAAGCGTAATTATAGCAATAATCCCAAACGCTAAATATGATAAAATAAAAACAAAGAATGCTTTGTACCACTCTTCTCCATAGGAATTCCACACGATCCAGTTAACAATAACGACATTAGCGATAAATGTCAAAAATTGATAAGTGGACATAATATACTCTGCATCAAAAAATAAAAATAGAGTACCTAAAGCAACTCCTATTAACAGTGAGATGGATACACCATAAAGGGAAATCGAAAAATGTTCTGCGTAATTGTACTTTGATAGACCATAAACCATGGAGCATATAAGTGCAAGAAAAGGAATCACTAAAAAGTTTGTAAACTGGTTATGTTTGGCAAAAAATAATTTTATATTTTCTACTCGGTCCATATCGATGCTAGTTTCATTTTTTACTGGATCATCTGTTAATCCTTCAAAGATCCCAGCAAGAACATCTTCTAATGCATTATTCCCTACAGTAAGATTGAAGATATCATTTGTTAAGAACTTAAACACTCCATAGACGGTAATAGCTATAATTGCATTTCTAATAGGAGATGTAATGACTTTTCTCTTACCATTGATATAGGCAATAGTTACATTCTTTGGAGATACGACTAGAGCATTTACTGTCTTGACGAATGGACTTTCTAGATTAGTCAAAAGTTTTATAAAATCACTAAACAGTCTTTTAATCGTTAATCTTTCACGGATTATTTTAGCTCCACATTGCGAACAATATTGATGTGATTCGTTGATGGTAGCTTCACAAGACCTACATAAGCTCATTCACTAAATATACTTATTTCGTTTAACCCAATTTTATTACCTTAATAATTTGAAAAACAGAATTATTGAATAGCCCAACCGATATGATTTATTTCATCTCCGCCCTTCTCCTGGCTCTTATGTGTGGTCTATTTTTTACGTGGACAATATCTGTAACGCCAGGATTAGCAAAGCTTGATACTTCAGGTTATTTACTTGCGATGCAATCGCTCAATAAGGCCATCCTTAATCCTGCATTCTACATCATATTTATTGGGTCAATTATCATACTTCCAGTCTGCACATTTCTTCTATTCAATGTAGGAACCGATCGTAAGTTCTATTATTTGCTAACTGCAACTATCATCTACTTACTTGGCAGCGTATTAGTTACGTTTTTAGGGAATGTACCTATTAACAATGAGCTGGAAGCACTCAACCTTAATAGTATGAACCAGGAAGAATTAGAGACTTTCAGAGCAGGCTTTGAAAGCAAATGGAATCGTATGAATCTCATAAGAACCTTAAGCAGTGTCTCCGCACTTTGCTTATTAATATTTCCTCTAATCTTTTCATCTGACTCATAACTATCAGCCAGATTATATTAAATCAAATTATCGCTGCACAATCAATTTCTGAGAAGCATTTAGATTTTCTCCAACCATTTTTAGCACATAGGTACCTGCAGGGATTATTCCTATATCCAGTTTAAATTGATTACTTCTAAATCCTGAATCAGCTGTACCTTTTTGCATTAATTCCCCCGTTACAGAAAATATCTCCCAATTGATCGACTGCTTTTTATCAGCAAGATTTACATTGACATAGTCTTGATTAGAGATTGGATTAGGAAAAACTTTACCTAGATATTTATCACCATCTAGCTCTTCTGTATTAGATATATAATCAGCATCAAACAAAAGAGCAGCCTTATCAAAAGCGGCTTTACCTACTTTCTCACCGATTACTCTGCCTGGTATATCATCCATAGGTGGATGTATACCGCCCCAAATCCTAGATAGGCCAGACTGTGCCGCCGCATCGCGGTAAGTCGCCCACTGTAAGGTTATATCTTGACTTGGACCTTGCTCAAAAACTAAGTAATCATTTTTAGGCGCTGTGAATTCTCCCATCCCACCAGGGAAATAAGGATCACCTGTTAGCTTGGTCATAACTTCTGCAGCTGCTCTAGAGTAGGTAGAGTGGCCAGATATATATCCAGCAAATGGAGGCGTTACAAAAGTAGGCCTCTGATAAGGCCACCAGTTTTCTGCAAGTATCCAGTCCACTCCTGCTATCGCACTATCAGGACTCATCTCATATCGATCAGGTGTGGTGATGTAATCAGGACCTTTCCATGAGTATAATTTTATCTTGCCTACATGCTCATTGTCAAGTCCGGCTAAAGCATCATCTTCTCCTACAACATCAATCAAACCTTCGACCAATGGAATACCTTTAACAGGATCATAGCTTGGCTTGTCCGGATCAGAGCTTTGACCTTGGTCACACATCCATCTTACAGCTGATACTGGACGCAGATAGTCATAGTATCCTTTAATCCCCCAAGCTACTATTGCTGCATCATGCATGGCTCCACCCATGGCCATATATGATTTTACATCCCACTCTAACGGATCTATCAAATCTCCTTTTCCTTCAAACTTTTTTTCGAATTCTGGATGATCGGACACTTCATTTAATAATACAAACCAGTGTCCTGGCGGAGTCTCAGATTCTGGACCATCAGCCCAGAACTCTGCAAGTACCCTGGCAAAGTCACCCCTAGGAACAATATTAGGCTCATATGGTAAACCCGTTTTGGGGTTCGTAGTCCATCCTTTGTCTGGTATGGATGAGCCATCAAAAGAATAAAACTCTTCAAAGGCTTCAAAATTATCTGGTAAATTATCTACTGATCCTAGATTTCCCATATTGCCTGGAGATATATCTAGCATTACCCCATCAAAAGGATCGAGATGAGAAGACCATGACGGGACCAATGAGAATCCCCATTTATAAAAGTCTGATTCCGTAGTTACACTATCTTGATTGATATATGGCGGTGGCCCTGGATCATAGTACACATGCCAGTCATAATTGCGCTCTTCGTAGATATCCAGCTCGTCATCTGTCAGTGCAAATGGATAGGTCTCTCCCCACTCTGGGCTCAAGAAAAACGTTATTCCTCCTGGTCTTTCATTCCCTGATTGATCTATAATTACTGCTAGTGATAAGGGTTGCCACTTATTAGGATCTCTTAGATTTGGATTGCCTGGTTCTGCAATTACCATCGCATCATTAGAGTGGTAATACCTTCTACTCTCATAATCCCATTGTTCCCGAGATCCGTCAAGTTGCCCAAATGATATAAGCCGCTCGGCTATAAAATTACCCAACTTTGCAGGTGACCCGTCACTATAGTCTACAGATGACACTCTAAAATCATAACCTTGATCCATAAATAAGCTGTCATACATCTGGAACAATTCAATTGCACCAGGAGAATATCTAAATCTATGCTTTAGCATTCTATAACTCACATAAGCTATAGCCTCTTCTTGTGCTGCCTTTACATCAACAGGCACCTCCACTGGATCATAATCAAATAATAAACCATCATGTTCTTTGCCAAGAAAGTATGGCTCTGCCAACTCATCATACACTGCCCATGCATCATACATCGCTGCTGAGATGGTATGAAGATTTCTTGCATGAACGGTAGGTCGTGCAAAGTCATTTCTTATTGAGGTCAGTAATGCCTCATTCCACACTCTAGCCGTAGAGTGCTCTTGCGCAATGGCATGATTAACGAGGATAAATGATAAGAATAAACTGAGGGAGGTAATCCAGATTTTATTTCCCATAAGGATTAGAATATTTGTATTGATAAAGTTTCTTATTTATAAGACGTAATATTCAACAGATACCCTTTAAAATAGTTATAAGAATATTGCATTGATATATAACCACCTTACAATCAACAACTAAGGTATTAATAAAATAATTAACGTGAAACTGGTTAGTGCTTACATTACACCATTGGGTGTTACCCAAGAAAATTCGTGATTGGTTTCTTTGAATTTTAGCCTTTCTGCTATTCTGATTAATCTAGATGGCAATTTCATAAGATAATCTCTAGCCTTTTCTGCTTCTCCACTGAGACCTGAGATGTGATCTATATCCCAATATTTGATAAGTTTTTGCATGATTTCTATGTAATCCATGCTTGTATACACGCCTAAGCGCTGAGCCGCATTAGAAAACAAAACAAATGATTCTCCAATCTGCCCACCTGTCTCTCTCATAAACTGGGCTGGCATAACAATTTTGCGTTTCATCATATCTGCAAAGGCAAGCATCATCTGACTTGGGTCGTAGTCAAAGATGACCTTAACAAATTCTCTATAAGCTAAGTAATGTCTCATCTCATCACCTGCAATGATCTGACACATCTTTGCTAGTGGCCCATTCCCTGCTTTTGCTGCTAACTTACCGACTCGTTTATGAGATATATTCGTCGCTAATTCTTGGAAACTGGTGTAAACAAAATTTTTGTACGGATCCCGACCTGTACCTATATCAAAACCATCAGCGATTAAATACTGAGTCGTTATCTCTACTTCTCGCATATTCACCCTACCGGATAGATATAAGTACTTATTGAGGACATCACCATGCCTATTTTCTTCTGAGGTCCATGCTCTTACCCACTTTGCCCATCCATTAGGATTATGCTCCTCTTCTGGGCCATGCTGATCTATTCCCTCTACATCCATGAGCCACGACTCGTATGTAGGCAAAGCCTCTTCTGTAACTGTATCGGCTACTAGCGTAACCCACAGATCATAATCCATATCTTTAGATAGCTCCCTTATTTCTTCTATTTTATCAAAGAAATCGGGGGCCTGAGGATCTGGCAAAAAGTCTGACGGCTGCCAAATATCTTCTACAGGTATCAAAAACTTATCTAAATACTGATCGATGTTAGGCTCGATAGTATTCATTACCTCTAATCTTACGTTATGGAGTGACATACTGGTTTTCCTTTCTATGGTATTGCAATAACCAACAATTCGGCCATTTTTAAAAATAAATAGCGCAATAATGCTATAAGTTACTGCATAGTTAACAGTATATATCTGAAATAGTTATTTTCTTTTTTCAACAAATTTGCAATAGCAGAGTTTGCCAATATCAAATAATGGATAAATGAATGAGTAAGGATAGCTTTAAAAATAGAATTTTAGATAGTAGTTATTCAGGTATAGAATTACCAATATCTCAAGAATGGGCTAATACAACTGATCGATCAGGTTGGCTTAGGATACATGCTTTGAGAACTGGATTGGTTAACCCAATTTTCCATGTTGTCTCCAAACAAATACTAGGTAACCACATTACTGCTTCTACTAAATTGGAGTTTGACCCAAAAGATAACTTTCAACAAGCAGGTCTTGTCGCTTTCTTCGATATCTATAATTGGTACTTTCTGTATTTGACCTTAGATCCAGAAACACAATCAATCTGCCTACAAATCCAAAGCTCATCAGACAACGAGGTTATAAATCACTTAAGAGAGCTTCCAGATTTACAGAAGGCTAAAAGTGTACAATTAAAAATCTCCCTAGAGGATGATAAAATCCTATTTTATTATTCTAGCATTAAGCATAGGTGGCATAAGGTAGGTGCATCTTTAAGCACCAAAACTCTAATGGATAGAAGTAACGTCACTAAAATCGAAAATAAATTAGTGACAGATAAAGACTTGTATATAGGGATGGGACTTCGGAATACTTCTGATAAAGATGCCCAAGCAGATTTTGATTATTTCAACTTTGTCATCCATGAATAACTATTATGTTATTTTAACTTCGTCGTCCATGAATAACTATTATGTTATACATCAAAGTCAAATATTCTTCTAAAGGATATAAGATTTAAAAACCTACGGATTAAAAATTTTTATAAGTTCTGATAACCAAATTAAAACAAAAAAAGACGAGTATGAGATACCCGCCTTTAATTAACTAAACCAATATTAATACTCAAAAAAAATTCTATTCTATTACTGTTATTTTTTTAATGAAGCTCTTTGCTTCCGTTTGCATCTTTAGTAAGTAGACACCGTTTTCAGTAATCATACCCTCAATATTTAATAAATTATTTCCGACCTTAACTTTTTGGGTTTCAGTTTTGACTAATCTACCATCAATATTGAATAGGGTGATTTTCATTTCTCCAGATTCATCTGCATTAAAGTCAAGCGTTATAGATTCTGAGACTTTTGCAGGATTCGGAAAAACTGACACCTTATAACTTGATATTCTTTGTTTCAGAAGTGTGGATGCTTCTTGCCCAGTAGATGTAAACTCGCTTTCCGGGATTTTTAGGACGACTGTGTAATCCTCTACTTCTCCATACTTAAAATTACCACAAGCATTAGGAATATCGTCCCTATTCATAGCGATCCTCATACCGGTTCTATAAGTGATTTTAGATCTGGCAGGGATGTATACCATACCTTTCATATGTACACTGAAATTAGATATTACTTGTTCATCATTGTCATATATACCATCCTTATTGTAATCTATCCAGACTCTCCAGTTATGCTTATTAGCACTATTGGATTGACCAGATTTAATATTGAAAGTATTAAAAGCACCACACTGAATATCAAATTCTCTATTGGTCAGATCTGCGTATCCAGAGTTACTTCCTGATACAAACTCATATTGACCTACTACGACTTCATCTATCCAACCGTATGCAATGCTTGTTCCTTTGGTATCGCAATAAATTGAATTTTCCTTTGGAAATTTCTTAGGGACTAGCTCACTACTTACTGGTCCTGGATAACTTGTATATGCCCCTACCCCTGGCCCATCTTGAGAATCAGAACTATAGGTGAAAATGCTCAATCCTATAACTATAAAGAATATATAAAACTTAGTTCTCATTAACTATGAGTAAGGTATTTGACAATAAGACTACTTTTTAACATTTAAACCCCTATCCCACAAGAGTTTATGTTTAGTTATACTTTGTTAAACTGTCTATTCTTAATGGTTTTTGGATGATAGTCTAGCCAAACTATATTGTAAGATTGTTGTTCATATAAAGTCTTAAGTATTTATAAATTTGTAGTCTTTCAAAAAATAAACCATGGTAGCCGAAGGTTTGAGTACGTATTATTCTTCTAATATTGAAGAACCGCATAAAAAAAGATGTAGATCAATCCTTAAGGATCATCCAGAGGTAACTAAGCTAATCAGCAGGAATCCATACACTGCCGTAATCCTATTATTTGTTGTTTTGTTACAGATAGGTCTTAGTGCTTATCTAGGCGCAATGGGTGTATCGTACTGGTGGTTGAGTGCTGTGATGGCATTTTGCATAGGTGCATTTGCTAATCATTGTCTATATGTCATAATACATGAGGCGACTCATAATCTAATCTTCAGATCTACGACCTATAACAAGATAGCTGCAGTCATTGCAGATATACCCAATGCTTTTCCTGGAGCATTAGCTTTTAGAGTATATCATCTTAAGCACCACGCGCACATGGGTGATCATGACTTTGATGGTGACCTACCATTAGAGTGGGAAGCTAGATTAGTAAAAAATTCTTGGTGGAGAAAAACGCTTTGGCTTAGTATGTTTCCAGTCTTACAAACATCTAGAAGTATTTACACAAGCAAAGTACCTACTTTCAATACGTGGGTATTTATAAATCTAGTGACTATACTAATTCTAGATGCTGCTTGGGTATACTTTTTCGGATGGAATGCACTTATCTACTTATTCTTCTCTTTATTTTTTGCTTTAGGGTTGCACCCTCTTGGTGCTAGATGGATACAAGAACATTTTACGCTTACTGCAGAACAAGAGACTTATAGTTACTACGGTCCTTTAAATATTCTCGCACTTAACGTAGGCTATCACAATGAGCATCATGATTTCTCTTCTATTCCTTGGAATAAGCTGCCAGAACTCAGAAAGATGGCACCTGAATATTATGATACTCTGATTTATCATACCAGCTGGACCAAACTATTATTTAGTTTTTTATTCAACCCGTCGTATTCTCTTTATTCAAGGATAATTAGAACAGACGCAACCAACGTAAAGTAACTTATTTCTTAATTTTCTTTAAAAATGCACTCGGAGTTAATCCTTGCCATTTAGTAAATGCATGCACAAAAGTAGCTGTACTACTATACCCAAGTATCTTTGCCACCTCTTCGACACTATGTTTGCTGGTCTCTAACAATTCGATGCTCCTTTGATTAGCGACACTTTGTTTTAAAGAAGTAAAGTTTATATTTTGATCCTTTAGTCTTCTTTGGAGAGTTCTTTTACTTATGTGAAGGCTATCGCTTATATCTTCTAGAGAAGAAGAAGGATTAACTTCAAGTAGGTTTGAAATTATAGCTACCATCGATCCATCATTATGAGCCTCTAGGTGTTTGGATAGACTATGACTAATTGTAATTGGAAGATCAACCTCATACCTTGAGTTCTCAATATCTAGAGCAGTATTTGGGACTATGATACAGTTTTTTTGAGTTTGAGATTTAAACTTATGTCCAAGCATCCTAGATATCTCTTCATCTGCCAGCTCGTGAGAATGCGCACTATAAAACTCTAGCTGAGGAGCTTTAGCAAATGTCATTTCCCTATACAGCACAGTTAATCCTCCAAAACTAATTTCCATGATCGCGGCTAATGATCTATTTGGCAACTTTGATGAAGCTCTTGATAGGTTATAAATTACCTCTATATGAGTAGGTTTTACTTGGAGTTCTATACTACTAATTAAGTCTGTAATAATATGAGAAAACTGAGATGACTTATACAGTAAGTCTTTAAAGCTAGGAGAGTTCTGCAGAAAGAAACTATAAGAACCGATTTTAGAAGCTACTCCATCGAGGCCTAATTTTAGAAAAAAACACTGATTATCTTCTGCAAGACCATATATTCCATCTAAAATGTGCTGAACACTTTTAATAGGAAACTTATCATAAAGGTCGTAATCTTTTAAATCCGCCTCCCCTAAACTCGCTAAGAAATCGTGGCTGTCGAAGTCTTGATTTTGCAACTCTACATACCTAAGTATGACCACCAGAGCGATTTTTGCTACATAATTTCTTACCACACTTATCTGAATAGTTGTGGGTCTAAGTTATAAATAATTATAACATTGCTTTGCGCAAAAGCATAACTTTAAAAAGCAGCGTCAGGTATGTCTTTTATTTGACAATACAGTCGCTCATTATTCGAAAAATTTAAAATAAACTAGAGATGAAAAAAATTAATCTAAGTGCGATAATAACAATCACTATCCTACTTTTTAATATAAATATCAGCCATGCTCAAGCAGCAACAGATGGTCAAATAAACAAACTCTTGGAGGTAATGAAATCAGAAGACCAGTTTATTAGTTCTATGGAATCAATGGCGGAATTACAAAAGGATAATCCTCAGACCGCTATGCTTCCTGATGGCTTTTATGAAGCAATGATAAAGGAAGCAAAAGCAGGATATAAAAGTGAGCTAATGCCCAAGCTGATTGAGATTTATAAAAATAACTTGACCTCTAATGAAGTAGATCAACTTATAAAATTCTACAAAACAGAGATCGGCCAATTAATGCTAATAAAAATGCCACAGATACAAATAGAGTCAATGAATGAAGGAATGTTATGGGGACAAAAGCTAGGCATGGAGGTTGCTCAAAAATTAATGAACAAAGAATAGTCAACAACAGCCTTCTTTGTTTACTCTAAAAATTCCATACTTTTAAAAGATGTGATCTGAAACAAAAAAGATGTAAAATTTAAGAACGAATATCCTTAAACATTTGAGCAATAAATCTCTACTATCGATACTTTCATTTGCTATACTAGCTTGTATAGCTTGTCAGATGTCTACGGATGATAAGATTAGTTATAACAAACACATTCGCCCAATACTCAATGAAAATTGTCTGAGATGTCATGGAGGGGTGAAAGCAAATGGAGACTTCAGTTTACTATTTGAGGAGGATGCATTTAGGAAAGCTAAATCGGGAGAGGTCGCAATCGTAAGAGGTAATCATAAAAAAAGCCCACTCTATCAAAGATTGGTACATGACGACCTTGAGCTAAGGATGCCTCACAAATCGCCAGCACTTACCGAAGACCAAATCAATCTCATAGCAAAATGGATTGACCAAGGTGCACAATGGGAAGAACACTGGGCATATATTCCTCCTGAAGATAATATCGTACCTCCAAAAATTAAGCTGCAAAATTTTGATGGTTCAGAAATCGATCAATTTGTGAGGTATCAACTACAAGAACGAGATTTAAATCCAGCACCTCTAGCAGACAGAGCTGTACTCATCCGCAGGTTATATTTAGATTTGATTGGTTTAGTGCCTGATATTGCTGAAGTGAATACTTTTGTCAAAGATGATAGCAAAGATGCTTATGAGACTTTAGTAGATAAGCTATTAGCATCACCACACTTCGGAGAGCGATGGGCATCTATGTGGCTTGATCTCGCAAGATATGCAGACTCTAAAGGTTATGAGAAAGACTCGGCACGCAGTATTTGGAAGTATCGCGATTGGGTAATCAATGCATTCAATGGGGACTTACCGTTTAATGAATTCACTATACAGCAGCTGGCTGGAGATCTGCTAGACAACCCTACAGAAGATAATCTGATTGCCACCGCTTTTCATCGCAACAGCGTTGCTAACGACGAAGGAGGAACTGATGACGAAGAATTTAGGATAGCCTCAGTGATCGAGCGTGTTGGTACTACTTATGAGGTGTGGCAGTCTACAACTATGGCTTGTGTCCAATGTCATAGCCATCCTTATGATCCATTCAGGCATAAAGAATTCTATGAATCAATGGCGTACTTTAATAATGCGGTAGATCGAGATGTATACAATAGCCAACCAAAACTATTTACCTATGAAAAAGAAGATACTACTGAGGTAAAAAATATAATTACTTGGATCAATAATCATCTTGAAGAAGAAGACAGAATAAGTACCAATGGCTTTTTGCATGATCAAAAAGAAGCACTGCTTAATCATATCGGTGATAGAGAAGTACAGGCTGAGGAGTTTTATCAATCCAGCGCACTGATTGAACTTATGATGCCAGATCGAGATATGACCTGGCAGGTACAAGATAGCTCATGGATATACTTTCAGCAAGTAGCACTATCCGGAATCAAAGGAATCAAATTAGAAGTCGCTGCAGCACTGGACAATGCAGGGATCATAGAGATATTCTTAGACAGTCTGGGTGGACAAAAACTGGGAGAAGCCCATATCAAAAAAAGTGCAGACTGGGAAGGCTGGCTCTGGACAAAACCCAAGGACGAGAGTTATTTCAAAGACTATGTTGTAGACATTGATAAGATCGAAGGGGAGCACGATATCTATTTCCATTTTAAAGTAGGTGATACTTATGTGCAACATTTATTTTATTTGGATAGAATAACCTATTTAAAAGAATCGCGGATATTAGACAAGTATGATGATGAGTTAATAAGCCAAGTCGATAGCCTAAAGGCCATACCATATCACTCCACACCTATAGTCTTAGAAAATAATGATAGGAATAGCAGAATAACCAAACTCTACGACAGAGGTAGCTGGTTAAGCCCTTCTGTAGTGGTAGATAAAGCAACACCTACCATTTTAAATAAAACCGAAACTACTGTCGATGATAGATTAGCATTTGCAAATTGGTTAGTTAGCAAAGATAATCCATTGACTTCGAGAGTGACTGTGAATCGATTTTGGGAACAAATCTTCGGTAATGGCCTTGTCGAATCTTTAGAGGATTTTGGCACGCAAAGCGATCCTCCTAGCCATCCTGAGCTACTTGACTGGCTAGCTATAAGATTTATAGATCATCACGAATGGAAGATAAAACCACTGCTCAAGGAAATGGTTATGTCATACACTTACAGACAATCATCAGATGCAGACAGCATCAGCATAGCTAAAGATCCAAGAAACAAATGGCTCGCACGTAGCCAACGATCTAGACTTAAAAGTGAGCAAATCAGAGATCAGATACTAGCCATAAGTGGCTTGCTAGATACCGAGATGGGAGGATCTAGTGTGATCTTACCAGAGCATAACTTTGATAGTAATTATATTCCTAAGTGGGCCAACACCTCTAGTGATGATCAGTATCGCCGATCAATTTATTGTTTTTGGAAAAGGACAGATCCTCTTGCTGGCATGATCACCTTTGATAGTCCTGACAGGATGGTATGCACCTCTCAGCGCATCAATACCAATACTCCACTACAGGCATTAAATCTATTAAATGATGAGACCTACTTTACAGCGTCTAAATCATTTGCAACAAAAATTATTAGTGCTGCAACTGTGTTAGAAGAGCAACTTAGGTATGGCTATAAACTTGCGATCAATAAAGAAATTAGTGAGCAGAAGTTAAGCCACCTAGTAAATCTTTATAAGGAGTCGCTGGATTATTACAAAGCGAATCCTGCACTAAATAAAACTGATGATACAGAGATTGCCGCAATGACAATTGTGGCTAATACTATTTTGAACTTAGATGAGTTTGTGGTCAAACTTTAATACGTTAACTTTAGAAAGTGGACATTTTACAAGAAGCACAATTTAAAAAAGCACATTACAACAGCAGGAGACACTTCCTTAAAAACTGTATGTCGGGATTAGGTGCTCTATCTCTAAGTTCACTTTTAGGTGAGAATATTTTAGGTGATTCGCCTGCACTCCATAATTCGTTCTCAGAAGGATTACTGCCAAAAGCTAAAAATGTAATCTTCCTTCACATGGCCGGTGCACCATCGCAGCTTGAGCTATTTGATTATAAACCACTACTTAAACAGTTAGACGGAAAGGACTGCCCTCAATCCTTACTAGAGGGTAAAAGATTTGCATTTATTCAAGGAACTCCAAAAATGTTAGGTCCCCAATCTAACTTTAAACAATATGGTAAATCAGGGGCTTGGGTATCTGATTACTTACCTCACTTTTCAGAAGTTGCTGATGATATATGTTTTCTTAAAGCCGTCCACACAGAAGAGTTTAATCATGCCCCGGCTCAATTTCTAATGTACACAGGATCTCCTCGTACGGGCAGACCTAGCATGGGTAGCTGGACTACTTACGGGCTAGGATCTATGAATAAAGATCTACCCGGGTTTGTAGTGCTAGTATCTCGCGGTGGGCCATCTAGTGGCAAGAGGCTATGGGGAAGTGGCTTTTTGCCATCTGTACATCAAGGTGTGCAATGTGCATCCACAGGAGAGCCCATTTCAAATCTAGAAAACCCTCAAGGAGTAGATCCTCACTTAAGAAAAAAAGCGATAGACGCTATCAATAAAATAAATGAACTAGAATACCAAGAGTCTAATGACCCTGAAATCCTCACTAGAATCTCTCAGTATGAGTTGGCATTCAGGATGCAATCATCAGTGCCTGAGGTTATGGATATTAGTGTCGAACCTGATTATATCAAGGAACTGTATGGAATCGGCGATGGCACAAACGCCTTTGCAAATAATTGTCTCCTTGCAAGAAGGTTGGTAGAGAAAGGAGTACGATTCGTACAGCTATATGACCGTAGTTGGGATCATCATGGTGCTGGTCCAGGTAGTGGTGTCGGTCGAGGCATGCAAGGTAGCTGCAACTATGTAGACAAAGCCATGACTGGCCTTATAAAAGATCTTAAGCAAAGAGGATTACTTGATAGCACCCTCCTAGTATGGGGAGGGGAGTTTGGTCGTACCCCTATGATGGAAGCTAGATCTGGCAAGGGATTCGCGGGCAGAGATCATCATGGAGAGGCATTTACGATGTGGATGACTGGTGCAGGGATCAAGCGCGGATACACTCACGGAGAGACTGATGAGATAGGCTATCATGGTCTAAGTGGTAGAGTCCATGTACATGACTTGCAGGCTACCATTCTCCATCAGCTAGGTCTTGATCACGAGAAGCTCACCTATAGGTTTCAAGGAAGAGATTTTAGATTAACTGATGTTCATGGTAAGGTTGTGAAGGAAATCCTCGCATAATTCTTATTTTCAGTCTGTACTTATCCTAATACTAATGTTTAGACAACTAATCTTTGCACTATGCGCGCTATTCATCAGCTCTTGTGCTACCCCTGGCAATGTGGCAACTCCAATCAAGGAGCAAAATACCATAGCACCCACACAATCTTTATATGAGCAAGCTGGTATATCTGAGGCACGACTTAAGCGTATAGATAAGATATGTAATGAAGCCGTAAATAATGGTGATATACCTGGAGTAGTAGCACTAATATCTAGACATGGAAAAACAGTCTATCACAAAGCATTTGGAAATGCAGATGCTAATGGAAGAGAGCTTAAAAAAGATGATATATTCAGAATTGCATCGCAAACTAAAGCCATAACTTCTACGGCAGTTATGATGCTTTGGGAAGAAGGTTATTTTAGTTTGAATGACCCCATATCTAAATATATTCCTGAATTTGAAAATGCTACACTACTAGAATCTTTTAATGATGTAGATAGCAGTTACACTACTAAACCTGCTGAAGGCGAAATCAAAATCAAACATCTCCTTACCCACACATCTGGTCTCGGCTACGGTGTGATTGATGGTAATCCGCAATTTAAAAAGATGTATGCTAAAGCGGGAATCACAGATTTGTATTCTACAAAAAATGTTACGATTGCTGAGAGTGTCAAAAAATTAGCGAAGCTTCCGTTACATCATAATCCTGGAGAGAAGTTTACTTACAGTGAAGGCCTTGATGTATTAGGATATTTTATAGAAGTCATCTCGGGTATGCCTTTTGATCAATTTCTACAGAGTAGAATATTTGACCCTCTACAAATGAATGATACTGGTTTTTACTTACCAGAATCTAAAGCAACAAGACTAGTCAAAGTGCAACAAAAAGTTGAAGATCAATGGACAAACTTTCCAGTTACATTTTATGATCCCGACTATCCTATTAAAGGGGCAAAACGTTTTTTTTCAGGAGGCGCTGGATTGTCTAGTACCGCAGAGGACTATGCTAAGTTTTTGCAGATGTATCTTAACGGTGGAGAAGCTAATGGCAAAAGACTACTCAGCCGTACTACTATCAAGTCTATCATGGGTAATCAGACGGGAGACTTATTTGGAGGAGGAAGTGCCTATCATGGATTAGCATTTGCTGTTGTGAATAAACATGGAGAGGCTATGGGCGGTAATGGAAGCAGAGGTACATTCAGCTGGGGAGGATATTTTAATACGCAATACTTTGCAGATCCAGAAGAACAAATCATAGGAGTGATCATGAAAAACACACAGAATACACCGACTGATAAAACAGGCTGGCAATTTAGACAACTGGTATTCCAAACGATCAATGATTAAACCTTTTACAAATAAAATATTATGAAAGCATTCCTATTATTCATTCTTGCATTTCCTATTCTTCTTTTTAGTCAAGATATATTTGAGCCACTAGACCTATACGATCTAGAGTTCGTTGCTAATCCTAATATTTCACCTGATGGCAATAGTGTTTTATTCACTAGGCATTTCTCTGATGTAATGACTGATAGACGCTTATCTAATCTATGGATCAGTAATCTTAATGGAACCATGCAACGCCCCCTTACCACAGGCAAACAAAATGACAGCTCCCCTACTTGGTCGCCAGATGGATCAATCATCTACTACACTTCTAACAGCAGTGGTAAATCACAGATCTATAAGATGTGGCTAAGGTCTCGCCAAACTATGCCACTAACCGATCTACAATCCTCCCCACGCTCGATCGTCTTATCCCCTGATGGAAAAATGATTGCCTTTACCATGTCTGTAAAGGCAAAACCACAATCTATGTCTGTCCTGCCACCAAAACCTGAAGGAGCAAAATGGGCAGATGCTCCTATCTATATTGATAAGCTTACTTATCGCTTTGATGGTGGAGGTTATATCAAGGAAAGCTATACGCATATTTTCACTTTACCAGTAGAAGGAGGAACCCCCAGACAAGTAACCTCTGGCAATTATAATCACAATGAACCAAACTGGTCTGCAGACGGTAGCACTATTTATTTTTCTGCAAACCGAGATGAGGATTGGGAGTATACCAGAAATGACTCGGAGCTATTTAAGATCGATCTGAAGACGAAAGAAATTCAACAACTAACGGATAGGTTTGGCCCTGATCGATCACCACAGATATCTCCAGATGGCAAAATGCTAGCCTACTTAGGTTATGATGATAAAAAAATGGGATATCATCATACACACTTATATATAAAACAAGTAGGTGATAGTACAAGTAATTGTATTTCTCAAGACCTAGATCTGTCTATAGGAAATATTAAATGGAATGAAAATAGCAATGGCCTTTACTTTCAATATGATAAAGAAGGAAACTCAAAAGTAGGACATGTAAGTATTACTGGAAAAATGAAAAGCCTTGCTAATGATCTTGGTGGCACTTCTATCGGCCGACCTTATAGCGGTGGAGATTATGATCAAGGTAGCGGTAAAATAATATACACCAAGTCACTCCCTGATATGCCTGCAGAACTAGTTGTCATCAGCAATAAAGTAGAAAAACAAATCACACACTTTAACGCTGATGTATTAGCCTATAAAAATTTAGGTGTGACAAAAGAAGTATGGGCATCGAGCAGTTTTGATAGCACAAAAATACAAGGTTGGTTAGTTACCCCTCCTAACTTCGATCCTGACAATAAGTATCCTCTGTTACTAGAAATACATGGAGGACCATTTACTAATTATGGAAATCGTTTCTCTCCTGAGATTCAACTGTTAGCAAGTAAAGGATATGCAGTATTGTACACTAACCCTAGAGGAAGTACAAGCTATGGAGCTGATTTTGCGAATCTAATCCATCACGATTACCCTGGCAATGATTATCATGATCTGATGTCAATTGTCGATCACGTAATCGCAAACGAAAGCTTTATCGATGGTGAGCGTCTATTTGTAACCGGCGGCAGTGGCGGTGGAGTTTTGACAAGTTGGATTATAGGTAATACAGATCGATTTAAAGCAGCGGTTGTTGCTAAGCCTGTGATCAATTGGTACAGCTGGGCTTTAACCGCAGATATTAGCGGTGTGGTAGATTCTTGGTTTCCGGGTATGCCATGGGATCATGAGGAGCACTTCATGAAGCGATCTCCTATCTCATTGGTTGGCAATGTCACTACACCTACGATGCTCCTCACTGGTGAGCAAGATTACAGGACACCGATGTCTGAGTCTGAGCAATACTATCAAGCACTTAAGCTCAGGAAGATACCTTCTGCATTAGTGAGGATACAAGGTGCTGGACATGGCATCGCAAATCGCCCTAGTAATTTATTGGCTAAGGTTGGTTATATCACTACTTGGTTTGATAAATATGATGTAGAGGAAGTTAAAAAACCTTAAAGGGAATAAAACTTGAACAAAACATAACTAAATTAATTATAGGGTTATGGGATTACCTTTTAGAAATCGAAAAATTAAAGCTCTCTAAGAAACTAACTAAGCTGAAAATTTTGCAATAGAGTTAAGACACATTAAAACAGAACCCCAGAGGGGTGAAATCTTTGTAGAAAAAAGATATTTATTATAAGCTCCAGAGGAGCGACACCATTTAAATCATCAAATGGCAGACACCTATACACAGCTTTACATACAAATTATATTCGCAGTTAAAGGAAGAAAAAATCAAATCCATGAAAAAATAAGAGTGCAGATTGAAAAATACATCTGCGGTATAATAACTAACAAGAAGTCAAAACCAATCGCTATTTATTGCAACCCTGATCACATCCATATTTTAATCGGAATCCATCCATCCGTTTCTATCTCTGATATAACAAGAGATATAAAATCAAATTCGTCAAGATGGATCAATGAAAATAAAATGATCACCAGCTTTGCTTGGCAAAAAGGATATGGTGCATTTAGTTATTCCAAATCACAATTAAATAATGTGGTTAATTACATATTAAATCAACCAGAACACCATAAGGTAAAATCATTCCATACAGAATATCTTGAGTTGCTAAAGGAGTATAAGGTTCAATATGATGATAAATATCTTTTTGAATGGCTGGAGTAAGACGTGTCGCCCCTCTGGAGCTATAACTCATTTAGTTCTTTAACTTTTACAAAGGTATTACCCCTAAATAGAGTATATTTATTTGACTGACTATCCTAAACCTACTTAAAGTACATAATCATGGAGGATAAAATAGCATATCAAAACTGGCCACAAACGGTAAAAGTAACTACTGCTTTATCCACCAAGAAATTTTTAATAAAAAGCCCTGCTGTAGCATACATATTTGGATACCTCATATTTATAGGCTCAATTCTTGGTTTGATTTACAACTTTATTCAGAATAGCGATTTTAGCTTCTGGAGCAATCACCATAATTTGGCTTCCATTATTATGGGATTTGCTATTATAGTGGAAGGAAACTCCATAAGATGGGTTGCTAACAACAGCAGTTGGGAAGAGCGTTTTAATCATAAATCTAGCTTAACCCATAAAGTGATATACATCTTAATCACATTGGTACTTATAGGATGTTTGTTTTCGATAATCTTTATACCCGAATAATTCTCTTAGGATTTGGCTTTTTGCTATTTAAATTTGAGTTAATCATTACAAGATCACACTCCCTAATCCCCCATCAGCAACGATAGGCTGTCCGATAATAAAATTAGAATCAGGACTCCAGAGAAACATAGTTGTTTTTGCAATCTCCTGAGCGGTCCCTATCCTACCGATAGGATGGTGAGATGCCCATTCATCCAAGACCTTGTTCACCTGTCCATGCTTACTAGCGCCATATCTAAGCATTGGAGTATCGACAGAACCTGGACAGATGCAGTTGATGTAGATTCCTTGTGCTGCATAGTCTAGTGCCATGGCTCTAGTCATTGCAATTACAGCGCCTTTAGAAGTAGCATAGGCTAGGACATTCTTTTGGCACCTAAGTCCTTGTATAGAGCTTATGTTTACTATCCCTCCTCCCCCATTACCTTTAATCTCAGGTAATATTTGCTTACTTAGGAGAAACATGCTTTTAAGATTTACATCCATACACTTATCCCACGCTTCTTCGGTTGTGGTTTCTACATCTCCATAGCTTTGTAATCCTGCGGAGCAGGCCAAATATTTAATAGGCCCTAGTTCTTTTGCGGCAAAGACCATTGCATCTATTGATTGAGTATCTGTTACATCAGTCTTAATAAATATTCCTTCTCCAGCATTCGCCTTGATCAACTCAATGGTTTGCTCGCCTGCATCTTGATCAATATCAGCTATGACTATTTTTCCTTGAAGTGAAGCAGCTTCTAGCGCTATACCTTGTCCGATCCCAGAGGCACCACCAGCTACGATAACAACTTTGTCTTTTATCCAATGATCTATCATATTAGCCATATTTAGCTAACTAAGATAATCCTATAAATCATATTGACGAGAGGATGGCAAACACTATATTTGAAGAATGGATTTCAAAGGAAAAAAAGTACTTATCACTGGCGGAGGGCGAGGTATTGGTAAAGCTACAGCACTCGCATTTGCAGCTAAAGGCGCACGTATAGCCATCAACTTCAGATCGGATCAAGCGGCTGCACTAGAGACTAAAAAACAGCTCGATGGTAAAGGACACTTACTCATACAAGGAGATGTATCTATAGAAGCGGACACTAAACGTATAATAAATGAAGCGGTTGATTATTTTGGAACGCTAGATATCCTTGTCAATAATGCAGGGATTTATGAACATCATGACATCACCAAAGTAGACTTTGATCACTGGCAAAACTCTTGGGATCGAACATTGAAAACTAATTTGGTGGGACCTGCTAATATGTGCTTTTATGCTGCAAAGCATATGATGAATAATGGGACCGGTAAGATTGTTAACGTATCCAGTAGAGGTGCATTTAGAGGAGAGCCTATAATGCCTGCTTACGGAGCAAGCAAGGCGGGCCTCAATGCCATGAGCCAATCCCTAGCGCAAGCTTTAGCGCCGCACAATATCCAAGTAGGAGTGGTAGCCCCAGGTTTCGTCGCAACAGACATGGCGGCTCCGAGGCTTGTAGGTGAGGCTGGAGATGCCATTAAAAATCAGAGCCCTTACAAAAGAGTAGCCAAACCAGAAGAAGTAGCCCATGCGATTTTATTTTTAGCATCTGAAGGCGCAGTGTGGTCTACTGGCACCATTATAGATGTGAATGGAGCCTCTTACCTAAGAAGCTAAGTACTACCTATCTTAAAGCTTGTTATACAATAGATCGATATATAATCGTTTTGTATTCTATGAAATTTATCGCCATACTCTTTAGCTTGATCCTATTCTATAGCACTCAGCAGGAGAATAAAGATATCGTCTGGGTAGATAACTTTGAAAACGAGACAATGAGCGATTGGCACGGAAGGGCATCCGACTTTAAAGAAATCTATCAGATAAATAGTCTCCCAGACTCTTCTTTCTTAACTGCTCAATCTAAAGGTTCTGATAATTTTATTATAAAAAAAGTGGAGATCGATCTGGTCAAATATCCTTTCTTAAATTGGAAATGGAGAGCAAAAATATTACCTACTGATGGCGACGAAAGTAAAAAGTCTAAATGTGATATGGCCGCTTCGGTGATCGTAGTGTTAAGAGCATCTAAGTGGAGACCTCAGTCGATAAAGTATACCTGGTCTACTACCCTACCTAAAAAAACCTTTACAGAAAGCCCATTTGCTTTTTGGCCTGCGCGCACTGACATAATAGTCATACAAAGTGGCGAGGAGCACCTAAATGATTGGATTAGCGAAAAAGTCAATGTTCTAGATCACTACAAGACTTTATATAAAAAAGAAAATGTAAGTTCTAAAAACATAGAAGCATTCGTAATAATGACAGACTCAGACAACACCAAGAGTATCTCTGAGGCGGATTACGATGACATCTATTTCTCAAAGTCCTAATTACTATTGCCTAGCATAGCTCAATTTAAATTTTAAATTATCTATTGCTATCCTCTATCCATTTACTACAATCACATCATCAAAAGATTTTCAAGCCTCTAGAGTTACATCTTCATTATGCTCCAGCAGCGTTCTAACTTAGTGATGTACTATGCTCAGATAATAGACCTATTTTAATTGCTTTAAGCTTGTCTTGGTGTTATAAGTTATAAAATGATCAAATAACTGAATACTGCATCCATAGATTTTAAAAAATTCTAATTAGTTTGGTTTTATGAAAAGAAGAAACTTTATCCTTCAAACGTCTGCAATAAGCCTCGGATTTTTAGGCCTCTCTAGATGCGCTTCTGATAAGAGTCTAACCAAAGAGATGTTTAGATATGGCCCTCTAGCAAAAGATCCAAAAGAATACCTTGATCTTCCCAAAGGATTTGATTATAAAATAATATCTGAAGTTGGCGGTAAGATGGATGATGGATTTTTTATACCAGGTGCTCCAGATGGGATGTCTACTTTTGCAGGTCAAGGTGGCAAGGTCATCTTGATAAGGAATCACGAGCTAAATCCAGGTGTAGAGAATGGACCGTTTGGGAGTAATCAGGAGCTCCTTGACCAGATAGATAAGACTGCAATGTATGATCACGGCTATGGGAAAACTCCTGGCGGAGGAGGTACGACTACCTTAGTTTACAATGAGGTATCTAAGCAAGTAGAGTTAGAATACTTATCACTAGCAGGAACAATCAGAAACTGTGCTGGTGGCCCTACGCCGTGGGGCTCTTGGCTGAGTTGCGAAGAGAATGTCGCGCCGATTACGGAGTCTACAGAAGTGGAGCATGGCTATAACTTCGAAGTTACTGCCAGCGAGACAATAGCCCGGTCTGCCCCTTTACCGCTCAAGGCTATGGGCAGATTTAATCATGAGGCTGTATGTGTGGATCCTAGGACAGGGATTGTATATCAGACAGAAGATCGTGGTGATAGTTTGATCTATCGATTTATTCCTACCACAAAATCTAAACTAGCAGACGGTGGTCGACTACAAGTACTTTGCTTTAGGTCGCAAAAAAGGATGGATGCTCGTAACTGGTCGGGCAGGAATATACAGATAGGATCTAACTATGATATAGAGTGGATCGATATAGATAATGTGGAATCTCCAGATGATGATCTGAGAGCGAGAGGTTATGAGATGGGAGCCGCAAGATTTGCGAGAGGAGAAGGTATGTGGTTTGGGAATAATGAACTCTACTTTGCTTGTACAAATGGAGGCCCTGATGAATTAGGTCAAGTATTTAGATATGTGCCCAGCGAGTATGAAGGCACCTCTCAAGAAAAAAATATGCCCGGCAAGCTTTACTTATTCGCAGAATCAGATAATAAAAATATACTTAAGAACTGCGATAACCTGACCGTCTCTCCTTGGGGGGATATTATATTATGTGAAGACCATAGTGATGCGTTCATCAGAGGCATAACTCCAGATGGTCAGATATATACTTTTGGTCATAATGTCGGATCTCAATCTGAGTTTGCAGGAGCTACTTTCTCTCCTTCAGGCAATACCCTTTTTGTAAATATCCAAGGCAATGGACATACACTGGCTATTACTGGTCCATGGGACAATCGAGTAGACTTAAATAAGGTAAGCTAGTGGCAGAATTTCTAATTTCGCTTAACTCATAATCCAAGCTCTTGCTTCTGCTATGAGTTCTGCTTTTTGTTCTATGGTTAATTGCAGGGGTAGTTGTGCAACACCTAGCAACCTGCGCAAAATTTCTATACCTGCAAATCTACCAGCTAATTCTAGATCAGTTTTGTTATGTTGATCATAGTGGTGAAGGAATAATGATACTTTATCCTGAGTTTGAAAAGACATTTTCATATGAGCAATAAATATACCTAGATCAAACTCTGCCGGCCCGACAAAACCAAACTCTGCATCTAAGACAAATAACTTATGAGACTTCATCCAACTACCAGGATAAAAGTCTCCATGCAGCAAGTTCCCCCCATCATTTCCTAGGTATAAATCACCTATATTTCGAATTACCTCTACGAGCTTGGGATCAGTAAGCTCATTGACTGTAAGACTTCCTAAGCCGTCGTGAATAGTATCTAAGTCAAACCCATTGTTACTATCAAAAGGAAAATTAAAAATGTGAGTATGGTTTAATTTTCGCATCTCCATATTATCTGGAAATCCATTTGCCTTAACACTATGAAGAACATGCAAATAATTTGCTAGCGTGATTATATCTTCATCTCCTATTACGTCTCCTGATTCATACAAAGAGGTAAAGTCTTTAACTTCTCCCAAGTCCTCCATAAGGAGGATGTAATTATCCAAATCAAAATCATAAATCTTAGGAGAGTGATTTTCCATCTTCCATGAAGTCTTTACATGATCGTAATATTTAGCTTCTATCTCTATTCTCTGTACAGGTGCATCGATACTAGGATATTTCTCTACCCATGGCCTCGATTGTTTAAGTATAAAACTTCGCACATTTGTTTTCACTCTTAACACGTAGTTCATGTTTCCGGCTCCAGGAACTTCAGCTGATACAATATGCTCGTCATCATTTAAAAATTTCCTAGATATCAAATACTCAGTCATACTACCCAAATCATCTTGATCCACAAAGTACTTTTCTGGATACTTATCCTTAAATCTATTCCTCATTTCATTCATAGCTCAAAAATGCTTAAAATTTTGGAGTCTTTAGCCTTATACTTGCATGACCAATCTAAATTGTCAATATGCGACAAGTTGCCTTCTTTTCCATTCTTTTATTATTACTTATTGGTTGTGTAGATAATGCTATTGAGCCAAATAATAAGTTAAAACTGATCATCGATGCCGATACCGCAAATGAAGTAGATGATCTATTTGCTATAGTAAGGGCTATCAAAGAACCTAAGTTTGACTTGCTAGGAATATCTTCTGCGCAATTCCATATATCTCCACTTGCTAGTGATACTACTGCTCTAGAAAGTCAAAAAATAAATGAAGAAATCATTACCCTACTTGGCGTTGATGATTTGCCACTACCTTTGGGTAGTAACGTTCCACTAACTAGCCCGACAAACCCCGCTATCTCAGCTGCATCAAATTTTATCATCGCAGAAGCACATAAACTTAACCGAAACGAAAAACTACATATTACCATCTTAGGCCCATGCACTAATGTAGCATCGGCCATCCTTCAAGACTCAAGCATCATACCTAAGCTATCGGTCCACTACATCGGATTTTGGCATGATCCGAAAACAAATACTTATGACAAAAAAGAATTTAACTCTGGGAATGATAGTATTGCTGTAGATGTATTGCTAGACAAGAAAGGTCTTGATTTTAATGTAATGACCGCAACTACAAGTGAACTATTAGTTTTTAAAAAAACTACAGTTGACCACTACCTCAAAGGCAAAGGAGGGATATCTGATTACCTAGTCAATAGATGGGAAACTTATAATCGCTGGTGGGATAAGGAAGATCAGGAAAAAGAAAAATGGATCATGTGGGATGTTGCAATTATCGAAGCATTAGCCAATCCTCACCTTGCCGTCAAAGAGACTTTTACTACTCCACTAGAAAACACTAAGCGGTATATTGAGGCATATACGTCCATAGAGGTTGCGGAGATGGAAAAAGAATTTTGGAGTGTAATGATAAAAAAGTAATTATCTGCTTTGGCAAAATTGGAATGAGTAGAATTAACTACTCATTCCTAAAGACCAGTAAAGGATTCTATTGATCTTTTTCAACCATTAATTATTGTATTGAAAAGTTTTGTGTAGCATTTAGAGGTGTCATTTCTTGAGTGAGTTCTAGCTCTACTTTATATTGACCTACAGGCCATAATCTATCTGCCCGTCTACTCACCCCTACACTATATCTGACCTTTCTTTCCGATCCATCCACCTTATCATCTATATCTGCTAAAGCTTTTGATTGCGAAAAGAATTCAACAAAGTTGTTATCTACCTCTTGATAATACTTCACAGAAATCATGTCAGTGGGTTCTCCACGAGTGATTTCTACACTTACTGATAAGTAGGTTACATCTGAAGAGAATGAGGTGCTGTTGCTACTACATCCGTCTTCGCTTGGTGTGCTAGAGCACATTCTAAAATTATCAAATGATGCACAGTCCTCCTCACAACCACAACTGGCTAAAAATAAACCTACACAAAGAAGCAGGATTAAATGGGTAAACCTAAAGTTTTTAGTTTGACTAATCATGTCATTATATTTTAATGGTTAAACGATATCCTCTGTGAGGATGATTTGTTGAGATTAGACGAGACGATTGCAAAGACGTGAACTGACCACTCTTAAAATAATAACTAATAGTATCCTCAACACATAATTATAGAGGTACCACTTCAAGATTTAGTTGGAAAGTAGAGTCTTTATTTGTCATCAATACCTCCAACAACATGATGGAAGGCCATAATCCTATAGCGGGAAGTTCAAAAGTATATGCCATATAATATGCACAGCGCTCAGTACTAGCCACTCGACTGCCAAAATCGTCTAAAACCCCAGATACTTCCTCAATAATATACTTATCATTGGCGGTGCTCAATAAGGTAAACCTGACAACATCATCAGACTTTATACTGTATGCATGAAAGCTAGCTGAGAAGGATTTTTTATTTCCTACAACTCGGTTAGTTGAGTTAATACATGAGGGTGGATTACCCAAATTAGCAGCAGAATCAGTACATACCATTAGATCATCAATAAATGGCGGCTCGCAGCAGGAAGTCACAAGTAAAGTGAATATTATAAAAATGGATAGGACTCTGAACATTTTTGTAAGTTCTGATGATGTAAATCAATTTTAAAACTGATACTCTAGCCGGAAACAAGTAATTCTCAGTGAAATAAAATCTTTGCTGAAGGCCAAACCACAATTAAATTAGTGGTCATCTACTCTATTAGACGTGGTATGCTTTATAATGTGAAGCAATAATCAATCACCAGAATGGAAATAATGAATCAGGATAAATCAATTCACTTTAGTTTAATATCAATAAGCATCAAGATCTGAACAAATCTTCCTGGCTCACCTTATGATAATCTAGACAAGCCGTATAAAAGAATGTGAATGAGGCATGATAGGATAATTAGAAGACTTAAATCCTAACAGCAGGCTCAGACTAAAGGAATAACTTTACCAATTAGCTTCCTCATAGTGTGCAATTACGAATTGTAATTACACAATCAACTTGATAAATTTGCTAAGTGCTTACCTATTTTCTTAGGAGCCTAAATCCAAAAAATATTGCCATCGCCAATAAACAACTTATACCAAATAAACCTAATAACCGTGAACCTGCAAAGATGCCCCTTTGGACTAAGGCCGGACTACCATAATAACTAAATGTAGCCCAATATGCAGGATGGGAATTTGACTTAGAACTCTTCTTGAGATATTTTAATTTGGCATCCCTAAGAGAAACTGCAGGATCATTATGCTCTAATAAATTTTCAAAAAATGAAAATAAAATTTTACTTGAGCTTTTATCATCTACTACCCAACTACTCATGATTAAATTAGGACATGATGCAAGATTAAATGCCCTAGCAATTCCTAAGACACCTTCACCTAAGACACTAGAACCTACATTCGTTTCGCAAGCGCTTAGCACTACTAATTGATTATCTAAGTGCATTTTTGAAATTTCTTTAACTGCCAAGACTCCACTTAACTCAGTGCTATCATCAGATGCAAAACTAAGATGTGACTCCAATGGATATTCATCATTAACACTTGCGTGCAAAGCCAGATGAAGATAATCACAAGACGAGGCTAATTCTTTGAAAGATGAGACAGTTGCTCTTTTCCCAACACGTTTATCTCCATCAAACAGGTCGGAGGTCATTTCTATTTCCTGAGTATTATATCTCAAAGGCGCTAAAGTATTAGTCCTAACCGCCAAATCTTTATTTGATTGCACCTTACTGCTCTGATCTAAATAGTCTGGTGCAAAACCAACGTAACGTTTCTCTTTTTCTTTGTGAACATACTTATTGATCAGTTGAGAAGAAGAGCCCAAATAGCCTAATGCATGCTTTCTTAAAAGATATGATAGGTCTTTGTAGGAATTCTTATCATTATCCAATTCGGTTAACAATAAATCAAAAGGCAGATTTACTAGCCCCCCATCAGGTACTACTTTCAAGTCAAACGGCAAATTTTTGCTACCCCAAGGCTCTATCATTACAGCGTAAAGTCTATTTGATAATTTGATAAACTCTTTTAAATTTTTGTCAAACTGGGATTCACCATTTTTTTCGTTTCTTACTAAATCCTTGAAGCCATTTATATCTATAGCTACCTCATTGATTGGAATACTTTGATAAAATGTATTGGTCGGATTTATCAAAATACTGAACAGTTCTTCCTCTCCCCAGTGATAAATTATTAAACCACTTTTCTCTTGCTTTATATATTTTTGTACGGTTTCTAGACTAACGAGATATTGATCATATCGATCATTGTAATATGATGGGTAATCTTGTCTAAGTCGATCTAGTAGATTTTGTTTTTCCTTCTCTAAATCAAACATTTTATTAGTAAATATATTTCTTAAGCTATCGTTTGTCTGGTTGTTTTCTGCTTCATACTTGTCATAGTAATATTGATACTCCATCAAAAGACTTTTCTCTTCTTCTAATAGATGCTCAGGAAGGCCTTCATCTTGTAGAGACTTCGTTCTGACAAAGTTTCTATTTACCATAATCGACTTGCTTTGTTCGATACAATCAAAAATCAAAGCCAAACAATCATCGTCTTTTTCTTGAATATACTTTTTCGACAACTTTGATAAAGACCAATTTGTAAATGCTCTGAGATTTTGCTGAAACTCTTTTTCAGACACTTCAAAGAAATATAGCATTCTCAATTTACTTATAAGATGCAAACCTGTCTTTATTTTACTTTCTAGAAAATCTATATTACCATCATGCAGCTCTTCCTCTATTTTCAAAACCTCAAACAAGGCTGAGAAGCTTGTCCATAGTTTATAATCTGGTATCTTATAGGTATTGATACTCTCATCAAACCGACTAAATCCACAATTGGATAATACTTGATTGATATTATTGACACATGAGGCTTTATCTCCGAGACCTAAACATGCCTTTGAAGAATAAAGCAAAGGATCTATAAAATGCATATGCTTTAAATCAAAATTCTTTTTGAGAGAATTTATTGATAACTGCGCATAATGCAATGATGAGTCGTATTGTTCTTTCTTTAAGTATAATGCTGATAGATTATTTGATACGCTTATAGCATCTAAGCTTTCAGCTCCTATACTTTCATACAAGGCAGCTAAGCTATTCTTATAAATAGATTCAGCTATGTCAGTTTCCCCATTCTGTGATTGGTAGTTAGCTAACCGAGACCTATACACAGCGTCTTGATAAGTTGCTACTTTACTGATTCTCGCTTCTGCTGCTACTGCTGCCTCGGCGTATTCTATAGCTTTAACTTTTTGACCAGATCTAGCATAAAGGTTTGCAAGCAAGCTATATGTTGCTGGTAAAATTTTATCATTTTTCCTTTGATCTGATTCTTGTAAATTCTTAGACTTTAGCGCATAGTTTAGAGCAGACTGGTAATCCCCTCTTCGTTCATGTGCTTTAGCAATATTGGTTAGATTTTCATGAAGATATTCGTTTTTACAATCTGCCTCTTGTTGGCATAGATTATAGGATTGCTCATACAGATCTATCTCCTCTTCAATATTTGTTGCTAACAAAGCTTTCTGATTTATTAAACTTGCTAATCCCTCTTTAACGCCATTCTCATTGATAACTATAAAAGCAGAGTCTAAATAAGTGTTAGCTTGATATATTTCTCCTTTAAGAATTGAAATCCTTGCTATAGATTTGTAGAATTCATGCATGACCGATTTAAAATTATCAGATTTTAGCTTACCTAATTCTAAACTCTTAAATGCATATTCTAGCGCACTATTAATATCTCCAGCAATCTCACTAACCACACCAATCGAGCTTACTAGAGTTATATTCACATCATGATCCACTGGTGTCGACTGCTTACCCAATTCGTACGCTTCTCGGAATAAATCTAACGATTCATCATACTCTCTAATACTATAGTGACTCGCACCAAGTGCGTACATATTTCTCATGATTAATAAAGTATCCTGAGGAATAATTTTTTTGCTAAGAACTAGTGCTTCCTCCATACACTTAATAGATTCCTCAAATTTCTTTAATCTCTTATAGGAGTATCCCATCGAAATTAAATCATTGGCAATTGACAAATAATTGTCCGGATCTAAAACACGTCTAATTTTAATACTCTTCTTACCCGCTTCAATTGCAGCTTCCCGATCAAATAGCATCCTATGATTTATCTCTGCTGCAATCGTATAATAATTTGCAACTACTAGATTGGTATCTCCTAAATCTTGTTTTAATCTATTTTGTAATGCCAAGTATTGCACACAAGAGTCCTTTGTCAATAACTTGAGTCTTAATTTGGAACTATAATTTACGACTACCGAATACCAGTAATTCTGATCAACTTCCTGCTTATCCACCTCCGTCTTTCTCTCCAACCAATAATTTTGTAACGCCTCAGAGCTTAATAAGGATTCAGTAAATTCCGTAGCAACAAAATGCGCCCTCGTATCACTTGCAATACGATCTATAGAGTCCGATGCAATACCTGAGATATACCCTGCAGATTGAGCATAGCTTGCTTGGATTATAAAAAGTAAAGAAAAAACTTGAAGACATCGCATACGATCAGATTATATCTGCTTAATCAGCTTACTTACAACATACTAATCTATAAACTAAACCCACAATTACTAGATTAAAAACAAATAATAATCTCGAGAAACTTGTAGCACCTCCTAGAGTATTTGCCTTGCAAATGCTCTTTGATTTATATCACTCCAATAATTTAAGTCATATCACCTATATCTAAACTTCTATTAACCTGACAAATCAAAGATATCTTGAAGGGTAAATAAATTAATCTCTTAGGCGAGCATGAATCTAGTTATAGCTTAACAATACTCTGTATGAAAATGAGATTATGCTATGATGCGGTATATATAGAATCTAGACTATTTTTAAGGTTGATATCAACTAGTTGATGATTTACAATGCATCTCGTCTAATCTATTTAGTCCATATTTACTGAGATTTAAAATAAATAAGCGTGTGAATAAAATTAATCGACTCTATCTCAAGTGTATATTTGGCATTCTATCATTTTCGACACCTTACCTTTTAGCTTCACAATCATATATTGAAGGAATAGCTCCTGCGGAATACGACACTCTACACCAAGAGATTCTTCGAGCATTTAAAGCAACTAGATTTGACACCTCTCTTATACTCACCACTAAATTTAATGAGTACTGGGAAAATAGAATGAAAGAGGACAAGACACAACCAATTGTTCAAAACTACTACTATAGTTCTATACAGAAAATACAACCTAAGATAAAGCTACGACAAGTTAGCGATCAGGAGTTGCGGTCCTATTACGGTCTAGAGAAAAAGATTAAAGCAAGCTTAATTAACAAAAAACTAATACTCCCCTTTTATTATTCAGTGGCATCAGAATTAAAAAGATTCATAGAACAAGACTATGAATCATCGATTACTTTCTCAGATAAATCTATTGAACAAAGAAGAGCTGCTGACACTTTAAATCATCTAGAAATAGCAAGAGAACTGATAATAAAAGGATATTCCTTATCCTCACTGAAAAAATTTGATGAATCAAAGGAATGTTTTGACGAATCCCTAGAGATAAAGAGAAAACATATGCCTGAAGATACGCTTCAAATTCTTTACGGAATTTATCCACTTGGAGTTCTCGGATTTAGATCAAGCAATTATGAGGAAGGCCTAAAATCATTTAATGAAGGCTTTTTAATTGCGAAAGACTTCCTTCCTAAAACTCATGATCTTTATATAGGGTTTGCACGTGCATCGGCTTTAGGCTTTATAGAGGTAGGAGATCTAAAGAGTGCCCTTGAAAGATCTCATCTGGGTCTTGAAGCAGCTAAATTGAAAAACCAAGGTTCTCAAATTGATATTACAACTTACTACACCGACTTAGCAAAAATCCATTTTCAACTGGGACAAATCAAGTCAGCTCAACTCTTTGCAGACACTGCAATATTATTGGTTGAAAATTCAAATTCGAAAAGGACATTGACGGTTAAGTATCAAACAAAGGCGGCTCTACAAACCGACATTAACGAACAAATTGAAATATATAAAAAAGCGCTAGCTATTTGCCCGGAAGATCCAGCATGCGAACAGCGAGTAGTAAATGTAATCTTGAATAATCTAGGAAATGCATATGCAAGGAAAGGAAATCAAGAAATGGGCTTAAACTACTTACTAAAAACCAAAGCGCTTAAAGAAAAAAATTACGCTCAATTTGGTATCAACTTGCCAGCTACATATAGAGCTCTGGCAGATATTTATAGAGATCAAAATAAGTTAGACTTAGCAATAGAGTATCAGAAAAAAGCAATAGCAACTGTAAAAGAGTTTAGACCAGACACTAGTTATTATGTGGCATATGAAAAATCATTCCTTGGAAATCTATATCTAAAAAAAGGAAAGTTGGAATTGGCTGAACCTCTATTATTGGAGGCGAATAAATCTCTACAAAAGCAAATTGGAGGTTTGAATAAGGAACTAATCACTAATTACAAATTTTTATCAAATCTGTACAACCAAAAGAAGAACTATAACCTTGCGCTAAAATATGGTTATGCCGCTCGCAATAGCATCATTGAAAAAAATGCAGATATACATCAAGAAGCTATTGATCCACTTTTACAAATCGCCACAATTTATAATGAAAAGAATCAAATAGATTCATCATTAATAACTATCAAAGAGCTACTCTCATTAAGCGGTTTTGGTGATTTTAATACCGACGAAATCAACAAATCAGAAATCCCTAACCACAAACAATGGTTTAGTTATGATGCACTATCAAGAGCAGTATATCTAGAAGACCAAATAGTTGGGGATGATCAAAAATTTGTGCTTGGTAAAATTAGAACTGGAATCGACCTAATAGACAAGTTACGTCAACAATACTTTTTTGAAAGATCAGAACAACAGTTCCAAGCCAGTACAAGTCAATTTTTTGATTGGTCATTGAAGAAACTATTTGTTATTTATCAAAAAAGTAACGAAGAGAGTATTCTAGATCTAATTTTTCAGTGTATAGAGAAAAGTAAGTCTATAGCTATAAATAGAAACTTTACACGGTATGAAGCTTCATCTATCAAGGGTATTCCAGACAAAATTATAGAGAAAGAAAAAAGTCTTATTATTTCTTATGAAACCGCATTCAAAAAGTATGAGAGCAATATAGGAATTGACAGCTTGAGTAGTATCTATGTGAATGAAATGTTTGAACTCCAAAAAAATAAAGAAGAATTCCTAGATACACTCAAAAGAAATTATCCTAATTATTTCGAGTCAAGATATGATCAACAGGTTATAGATCTTAAAACATTGCAGTCCAATTCTACAACCAATAACAGATCTTTTATCATTAATCATTGGGCAGACTCCTTATTATATCAAATTATAATAACCCCCAAACAAACAAGTTTATCTGTCTTAAATACAGAAAAAATAAAAAAAGAAATTGACGTTATTATATCTATTATCTCACTTCCAAGTAATAGCCAAAATGAATCTTTTTATCTAGAAACAAAAGAGCAATTCATAAAAAGCTCTTATTCGTTGTTTCAAATTTTGCTTGGCAAAGCTATTAAAGAACTGACCTTTGATATAACGGTGATTTCTGATGGTTATCTAGCGCAATTCCCCTTTGATATTTTGCTTACCTCTGAAACTGAAGTAAAATCTAATTATAAATCATTACCCTACCTCATAAAAAAACATGCAATTAATTATATAGGTTCTGCAACACAGTATTTACAACTTAAAGAACAAGTTGCTTACGGACGCTCAAAAGAATACGTAGGTTTTGCACCAAGCTATGCACCTAATATCAAAAATGACAGTATCGATCAGTTTAGAAATAATAGCTCTTTACAACCCCTACTTTATAATTTTGAAGAGGTAAGCAAGACAAGGTCTTTGTTTGGAGGATCAGAATTCATTGGTACTAGAGCTACCGAAAATGCATTCCACAGCATAGATGGTCAAAGCGGAATTTTGCATCTTGCTATGCATACTACTATCGATGATCAATTCCCTCTTGATTCATATCTAAGTTTTACAGTTGATAGCACTTACGAAGATCCGAGATTATATGTACATGAGATTTCTAAAATGAATTTAAACCATGACCTTGTTGTGCTTAGTGCTTGTGAAACTAATAAAGGAAGTGAGATCAAAGGCGAAGGTATCTTAGGTATAGCTAGAGCATTCCAGATAGCATCTTGCCCTAACTTAATAGTAAGTCAATGGCTAGTGGATGACAGGAGTGCTGGTGATATTATTTATTCTTTCTTTGAAGGAATTAAAGAAGATATTACACCCGCTCGATCACTAAGAAATGCGAAATTAAGTTTTCTCAAAAATAGCTCTCTGATAAAATCTCATCCATTCTATTGGGCTGGATTTGTATACCATGGTAATTCTACCATTACACATAGATCTGTGCTAGATTCAAAACTTTTTCTCATAGGTGGGTTCATCCTACTTTCCGCTTTATTATTTCTTTTCGTGAGGAGAAGAAAGAACTAATTATTGTGACTTTAGGAGTTCGCTTATAAAAGCCTTTGCTTGATCTTGCTTATAATGAGAATCATTACTCGAGATCTGCTCTAGCTGTTTTTTAGCTTTAGTGAAATCATCTGAGTAGAAGTAAGTTAAAGCTAAATACCACTCTGCTTGATCAACATATGGATTATCAGACCTTATCCTAGAGAGTGCTTGATCAGCGATATCAAATTTTTTCATTTTTAGATTGGCAACACCTTTCATTAGAGAAAACTTGCCAAAGTGATCTTTCACAAAGGTGCTATCCTCCTCTAAAGTAGTTAAGATATTATTTGCTTCTTTATAGTTTTTAGATATAAAATACTCCACCGCTTGTTGCCACCGATCAGCAATTACAGTATCCTTATCCGACCTTAGCAAATCATAAGACGGATCCTCTACACTCGCAAGCAACAACCTACTACCCCCCTCCCCTGCACTTGCAGTATATGGAAGTCTCTCCTGAGGCTTGTCCTGCTCAGAGAAAAAGTAATAAGCCGCAGTAGCTAATCCTAATAAAACTATAATTGGGATAAGTACCTTCAGCAGATTAGACTTAGGCACTACCACATCTGGGATCGGATCAAAGTTATCGGCAAACTTTTTACGTAACTCTTCCTCCCCTGCAATACGCATATTACTTCTAGCTTGTACATGTTGCTTGAGAACTTCATTAAGAAAAGAATCTTCTTGAAGCGCTTTTTCTATTTCAATAGTCTGCCCTGGAGCTAACTTACCATCTATGTAGTCATCAAGTAGACTGATGAAGTATTCCATCTTTTCTGTCTTATCCTGGCTCATAAGTTATACATCTTAGTGTTGAGTAATTCTCGGAGCTTCTTAAGGCACTTATACTTCATACTTCTGGCGCTCTCAGCATTGCTTAGATCAGAGCGAGTCGCAATCTCGGCCATAGAATAGCCATAGTAACCCCAGTCCATAAGTATTCTCTGACATAGATCTCCCATTGTCTTCATTACTGATATTACTTGAGCCGCTTCATCTTTATTATCAATTAATTTGAGCAGGTCTGTTTCTCGTGCATCATGTTCTAAAAGTTCTTGCGTCTGCATATTTTTATTAGACGCATTCTTTCGAGAAACATCAACTGATGTATTGTAAAAGATGGTGTAAAAGTAACTAGAGATTTTACTATCTCCTCTAAAGCTGCCATCTCTAAGATGTCTGATCAGCTTGACTAATGCGTCTGCATAGGCATCCTGTATTTGTTGCTGCGGGAGATTGAGTTTTTCTTTAATCTTTGGAAGGAAGCCTTTATACTCGTGAAACATATACATAGATATATCTTCAAAATCCTTGCCGCCTGATCTCAATTTACTAATCAGCTCTTCATCCGTGAATTTACCTGCCTGCTGCACTCTAGGGTTTAAATTTAACTGCTTAAAATCATAGGAAGTCCAGATCCTGAAACTCCCATTGATTAATATTTAGAGAAGTTATTTAAAACATAGTGTTAATTCCTACACAACTCATCTAAGTAGTCCCATATCCTATTAACGCACGTTTTCTATATCACTTCAGATATTTAAAGCATTAATTTAATGCAATATCTACTAAATCACCTTATCCTTAACTTTATTCATCTTTCGGATGGCTTTTTCGATACCTCTGGGCGTCATTTCATGCATATCTATGATGCTTCCCAATATCTGTGTCGTGTAGGTAGAAGCCCAGTATTTTTCTGGCACGGGATTAAGCCATGCCGTTCTTTTAAATTTATCTTCAATCGCTGTCCATGCATGTACTGATTGCTCAGTCAATTCATATGGGCCCATCGCTGCATCTCCTACTACGAACACACGGTAGTTAGGATCCATGGAAAGCACCTTGTCTATATGCTCTGGTTTTGTCCGACGCTCATCTTTATATACATACTCTCTGATAGTATTATGAAAGTATCTTACCTCTAGGTCATGAGCATAGCGAGTCTTCATCTTTTTAAATAAGGTAGTTACAGATCTTATAAAATAATCCATAGAATAACCACCATTATCTATCAGGAGTAGGACTTGGATCTTTTCGTCAATCTTTTCTTTTACAATTGGCAAAAACAAGCCGCCTCTTTTGAGACCTACCTTAAGCGTATCGGGTATATCTAGATACTGCTGTGCACTCTCCTCCTTTACTCCTTTAAGTGCTGCTAGTGCTGCATCGATATTATCATCTTGGATAAGTGCATCTACATCTACTGGATAAAAATTCTTATCATCCATGACCATGCGAGCCATGCGACCTCCACCTCCTTTGCCACCGACTCTTATACCGCCCATAGCAGCACCACCATGACCGTAGGGTGATCTGCCTCCTGTCCCGATCCAGTGATCACCTCCATGGTGCGCTTTATTTTGTTGTGCCGCTACTCGCTCCATTCGTCTACGCAATTCCTCTAAATCTATATTTCTGTAATCTGCAGCTTGATCTATATTCCGGTTTGGTTCATCCGTCTGCGGATCTCCATCATCCTTACGATCAGGATCATCTTTTGATAAGATATCTTCACCTGCAAACATCTTCTTAATATCATAACTGGTAAGGTGCACCTCGTCTAAGAACTTATTGACTAACTCTCTCATATCCATCTCTTCTCGTCGCTCATCTCCTTCATAATACTTCTTTCTCCATTCTGCAAAAGCATCAGATCTACCTACAGCCATATCAAGCTTCTCTCCTTTCTTAATGTCTATGCCCAAAAAGTAATCATAAAATGCCTGAGTAAATGGACCGATAAACTGGTGATCTTTTACAATGATAGCTTTAAGAACCGTATAGAGATCACCCAGCGTATTAACTAGATCATGCTCTATGCTTCTGCGCAAGGTCAATATCGCTCGCACATCAGCAGGTACTCGATAAGAACGACAGACTTCTGGAAAACCTTCAAACATAATTTACTTTTCGTATTTCCAATTTCTATTTACCTTCTGACAGTGGTTCGACAGCGGTTTTTTATCTCTTTTCTTTTGTGGATTATTTCTTTAACGTAGTCACCCACTCGACTTAGTCTTTTTTCTTTGACACACTAAATACAAGGTAATCATCTACTTCTTTGATACGATTACCCTTCGGGATTATCTACTGTACGGGTTTTTAAAGTTGTCCGATGCTCCTCCACCTTTACCGAGTATTCTTCGCTGGACTCTCTCCATATCGACTTGTGTTTTGATCAATGCTCCCATGCCGTTAAGCTCACTTATTTTTGTAAGGGCTTCCTCACTTTCAAAAGTTTGAAGGTACTTAAGCCAATTAAGCAATTCTCTTGTTGATGGTGATCGCTCTAACCCTAAGTCTCTTAGCTGGTAAAAAAGTCCCATTGCCTTTTCCACTAGCTCTGAATCGGCAGTTGGATAATGTTTTGCTACGATCTGTATCATCGTATCAGCATCCGGAAAATTAATGTAATGATAAATACATCTTCCCTTAAATGCTGTAGGCAATTCTTGCTCTCGATTACTTGTCACCACTATTGCTGGCATCTCATCTTCGCTAATCTCTATGACCTTTCCTGATTCTGGTAATACAAACTTTCTATGACTCAATGCATAAAGCAGATCATTAGGAAACTCTCTCGGGGCTTTATCAATCTCATCAATCAATAACACAGAATGAGGACTTGCAAATGCTTTTGCTGCAGGGCCATGGATCACATAATCGTCTAAGGCTTCAGTATTCCTACCTCCTGTGCTAAGATTAGTGCCCATACCTTGTTGTTCCCGCTGTGCATTGAGGACTTCTATCTGAGAATCTCTTAAGTACTTCACATGATCAAACTTGGCAACGAAAGCCTCCACATTAGACTTAGATCCTACAGGATATACATGTAAATCCAAATCTAGGTTCTGTGAGTATTGTAAAGGCAATTCTGTCTTACCGGTCCCTGGCTCTCCTTCTATCAACAAGGGCATCCCCAATACTCTAGCCATATGAAATGACTGCGCTAACTCTGGATCACACAAATATTTATCTGATCCTGTCCAATATGTTTTATCTGCCATGTATCTCTATTTCATTTCAATTAAGTAGACAAGATACATTGTTAAGGGTGCGGATACATACCTAAAGACTATAAAATTTACTCTGAGTTAAAAAATATGACCTAAAGCAAGTTTTTTGCTAAGACTGGAATTTAGATAATTCGTACTTTCCAAATGTAATTTAGAAAACACATTACTGAAAACAATCATAATATGAGACACTTTTATTTATTACTTCTATGCATGGCAACTACCCTTAGCCATGCACAGCAAGACACTATGCTTACAAAAGCAAGCACTTACGATGCCTTAAAATTTAGAAACATTGGCCCATCTATAACCTCTGGAAGAATAGCGGATATCGCCGTACATCCTGACAATGAAAATGTAATGTATGTAGCAGTAGGATCTGGTAACGTATGGAAAACTGAAAATGCTGGAACGACGTGGAAACCAATTTTTGAAAAGGAAGGTAGCTACTCTATCGGATGCATCACAATCGACCCCAATAATCCTCACACCATCTGGTTAGGTACTGGAGAGAATGTGGGAGGCAGACATGTGGGATTTGGCGATGGTATTTATAAAAGTACTGATGGAGGTGCCAGCTGGAAAAACATGGGTCTAAAAAAATCAGAGCACCTATCTCGCATCATCGTCCACCCTACTAATCCATCTATCATCTGGGTAGCATCGCAGGGGCCGCTATGGAACAAAGGTGGAGAGAGAGGATTATACAAATCTATTGATGGAGGTGTAACATGGGAAAGAAAACTGGGAGATGAAGAATGGACAGGTGTCACAGAAGTGGTCATCGATCCCAAAAATCCAGATGTACTCTATGCTGCAACTTGGCAGAGGCATAGGACCGTTGCAGCTTATATGGGTGGTGGACCAAAATCAGGCATCCATAAGAGTATTGATGGTGGAGAGACTTGGATCAAAAGTGGCAAGGGACTCCCATCGTCTAACCTAGGTAAAACAGGGATGTGTATCTCACCATTTAATTCTGATATGATTTATGCTTGTGTGGAGACGGATCGCAAGACAGGTGGTCTATATGTATCTACTAATCGAGGTGCTAGCTGGAAGAAACAATCTGACATGGTATCGGGAGGCACAGGCCCTCACTACTATCAAGAATTATATGCAGATCCACATCAAGAAGGTAGGCTTTATCTTATGAATAATACCGTACTGATCTCTGATGATCACGGCAAGACATATCGTAAAATGAATGAAAACAATAAGCACGTAGATACTCATGCTATCGCTTGGCGCAAAGGTGATCCTAACTATGTGATCATGGGTACAGATGGAGGCCTATACGAATCATTTGACAAAACGAAAACATGGAGGTTCACAAGAAATCTTCCACTTACACAGTACTATAAGTTGGCAGTAGATGATACAGAACCATTTTATAGAATCTATGGAGGTACTCAAGACAACGGATCTCATGGAGGTCCATCTCGCACTATGTACGATGATGGGATCAGGAACAGACATTGGGATGTAGTCCTTGGAGCAGATGGTCATCAATCTGCAACAGAGCCTGGTAATCCTAATATTACTTATGGAGAATTCCAAGAAGGATTCCTATGGAGGATCGATCACAAGACTGGAGAGCAAGTATATATCAGACCTGAGGTAGGCCCTGATGAACCTTACGAAAGATTTAACTGGGATGCACCGATACTTGTAAGTGCTCATGACCCTAAGCGTATATACTTCGCCTCGCAGCGAGTGTGGAGATCTGACAATCGAGGTGATGACTGGAAAGCGCTCAGTGGAGATCTCACGCTTAATCAAAATAGGATAGAACTACCTATCATGGGCAAAAAACAAAGCTGGGATAATGCCTGGGATGTAGATGCCATGTCAAACTATAACACGATAACTTCTCTAGGAGAATCACCTATAGACGAAAACATACTTTATGCCGGAACTGATGACGGAGCCATCCAAGCGACTACCGATGGTGGCACTACTTGGCGCAAAATATCTTACAGCAAAGTGGCAGGGCTACCCAACACCGCATTTGTAAATGATATAAGGGCAGACCTACATGATGCCGGGACCGTTTATGCAGCTCTTGATAATCATAAGTATGGAGATTATAATCCGTACTTAATTAAAAGCACAGATAGTGGAGTCACTTGGAAAAGTATAACCAATAATCTACCAAAAAAACTAATGGTATGGAGAATTGTACAGGATCATGTAGATCCGAAGTTATTATTTATTGCAACGGAGTTCGGAATCTACTTTAGCAATAACGGAGGTGAAAAATGGACGCAACTCAAAGGAGGACTACCTACAATTGCTTTTAGAGATATAACTATCCAAAGAAGAGAAAATGATTTGGTTGCCGCATCATTCGGAAGAGGGTTTTATGTGCTAGATGATTACACATCACTTCGCAATATGAATGATAATGATCTCGCTGGTAAAGAAGCGAAAATGTTTTCTGCTAGACCAGCATACTGGTACGCTCAGAAACAAGCCATGTATGGTCAAGGAGATAATGAGTACAAAGCACCTAATCCAGCTTATGGAGCAACTTTCACCTACTATCTAAAAGATGGTATAGCAGATAGTAAAGCCAAAAAAAGGAAAGAGGAAGAAAAGAAACTCACAAAAGCAAAAAAGGACATTCCATTTCCTGGTTGGGAATCACTTGACGAATCTAAAAATGAAGAAAAAGCAGCTATCTATCTCACGATAAAAGATAAAGGTGGTGACATCATCAATCGTATTAAAGGAAAATCATCGAAAGGCCTTAACCGAACAACTTGGAATCTACAAATGGCATCCAATAGTATCATTAAGCTAGAGCAAAAAAGTAGCGGTAGTGGCAACTGGTTTGGCGGTGGCGGATATCAAGTAACGCCTGGTACTTATAATGCTACGCTCTCCAAAATTGAAAATGGAACAGAGACTATCTTAGATGGACCAATGGACTTTGAAGTAAAGCCACTATTAGAACCTACTATCAAGGGGGCTTCCTATGGAGAGATTATAGCTTTCAGAGATAAGTACGAAACATTTAGCAATGATCTATCAGAAACAAATACAGGTTTCTCTAAAGCAAAAAATATGCTTGGCGCAATGAAAAAAGCATTTGATCAAGCTGATAAACAACCAGCAGATCTAAGAGCACAAATTAATGACTTTCAGTCAAAACTTAGAGGGTTAGAAAAGCAGCTTATAGGAAACAAAAGTAAAAGGGAGATTGGCGAAAAGCAAAATCCACTGCCTGGAGATGGCAGCCTGTTAGGATGGGTTGCGCTTAGTGGCACCTACGGACCAACCGGCAATCATAAACAAGCTCTTGATAGAGCGATCAACCAGCTAGCTGGGATAAAAGGCGATCTAGAAAATATGATGAATGAAATTCCATCTTTGAGAAAGAGTTTAAATGCTGCAGGTGCACCGGCAATTGAGGCATTTTAATAATTATCCTTGAGAGAGTCAAAAAATCATTAGAGGGTTATTAACCCTCTAATGATTTCTAATTGATCAATTCTGAAATATCAATTTTTCTACTTTTATCATTTGCCTCAGCAACTGCATCTAAGAGTTGACTAGTTCTATTTTTGGTTAGCCAATATCTACCACAAAAGACGGATTCAATCGATGTAGTGTGTTCAATTTGTGCTAAAGGATTTTTAGATAGCAGGACCAAATCTGCTTCATATCCTTCTTTGATCATTCCAGTATTCGATTTCATCCATATGCCCGGAGCTACTGTGGCAGCATATAATACTTGAGCATTTGTCATACCGCATTTGGATAAAGACACTAACTCATCATGAAGTGAAAATCCAGGAATAGTCACTGGGACATTAGCATCTGTGCCAGCCATAATCACCACATTATTTTTTGCTAATGCTCTTGTCATTATATGAATGGCATCAACATATGTTTTCCAAAATATTTTAGAGCTTCTGCGTTTTTCTGGATCATTCAATGTCTCAGCTGGTTCAGCATAACTATTGTTTCCTGGCAGCCATCCACTGCTTAACCTAGTTCCTTCCATAGGTCCAGGATTAGCATACTGAAGCTTTACTTTTTTGATATATGATTCTAAATTAAACTTTTGCTCTGGTAGACTCTCCATTAACAATACAGTCGTTGATACTGCAATATTATTTTGCCGAAGCGCTATAGCTATAGAATCACTTTGCTCTTCTAAGTATTCGAGAAACTCTTTTGCATTGTCAGCGTTTATTCTGCCAAACTTTCTTATCATTCCTTTAGTGATCTCTTCTACATGTGCAACTTCACATTGACCGGCATCGTAGATACTATCCAGGCCTACAGAAAAAGGGATATGACCAATAATTGGTAGAGCCTGTTTATTAGCCTCTTGGACAGTTGCCCGATACATTTCATCGTTGATGAAAGTGCTGATCTTTACTGCATCAAAACCATCATCCTTTAGCTGCCTGATCTTCTTAGCTGCGGCTTTCTCTGTAGCATAATTTATTCTATTCCTTGTCCAACTTTCGAATAGCCCAGCAACTCCACCAGTGCTATTTACTTTTTCGGACGCAATGAACATCTTGGGACCTAGTGCCCCTTCTTGAATCTCATCTCTCCATTTTAAATGGTTCCGATTACCAGACATCTCTCGCACATAAGTAACCCCATTGGCGAGGTATAAGATCAAGTCGTTTTTGCTTTGTCTCAGGTGTACATGAGAATCCACTAAACCAGGTATCAAGAATTTATCTTGTCCATCTACTATTTCATAGCCTTCATCAATCACAGAATCCTGATGGATGGATAGGATATTTCCATCTTGTAAAACAACATTTTGATTAGGTATAAATTGATTACAATCTGGAGAAAGGATATTTACGTTCTTGATAATCACCTTGGCATACGGCTTTGGTTTATCCTTAAGTTCTACAACATTAGTTGTACCCCCTCTAGATCTATCTAATTCTCCATTAACCCAAGTAATGACTATGAAACCTATTACAACAAGAAACAGGATGAATCCAAATCCAATTTTGACAAACTTAATATTCATGATCAATTTTAGTTTTTGCGACTTTGAAGATCATTTCTTCCTGCTGATTATGGTAAGGATCTCTGGTAAACCTTTCATAGGAGCTACTTCCCATGATTCATAAGTATTTCCATATTCATAAAGATCTAAAATATTACATCCGCTTTTGAGTACCGCAGTGCAAAAATCTGAGATAGTCCAGTGAAATTCAAAAGAGGGCAATTCTCCTTTTTTTGGATATAGCACATTGTCGTTATAATAAAACTTGAATGGGCCCTTATCAAAATAATCATAACCTACCTCCAATTTTGATGCGGATGCTTTCCAAACTCTTCGGAACGGATGATACTCTTCGACGATAAATAATCCACCTGGTTTAAGTATCCGCGAAGCTTCGTGATAATACTTCTCTAAATCTGCCACCCAGACTGCAACATGACCACCAGTATAAACCAGATCAAATTGCTCATTCCTGATAGATTGAAGATCTGTGACATCATGCTGGACGAATTTGACTTCAAGATCTAGTTGCATGGCTCTTTTGGCAGCATGATCCAGTTGACCCTGAGATATATCTATTGACGTGACATTAGCACCCATACCTGCTAATGCAAACACTACTTCATTGTCACCACTTCCAAGTACGGCTATATTCTTTCCTTCTATTCCCTTTAAGTATTCAAGTGTTTTATCTATAAATACTATTGAGGGTTCTTCATGACATTTCTTCCATTTACCTCTCGAGTCAGCAGCTGCCGCCCAGTTATCTGCTGCTGCTTCCCATCTTGTCTTGTTTGCTAAGTGTACAGTATCTTTTTTCATTTGTTGAAAATTGCTTGTTTTTACATTTATGTAAATGTGAAACAAAGCACCACTCAAACAGGAATAATTAGATTAACGCTAAATATTTAAAGACTAAACTGATGTTAGAAGGAAGACCGAGGAGTGGAATACCGACTATAATACCATCCTGCAAAAATGAATTATTTACCCAAAGGATTGACTCGACCCTAGCTCAAACAGCTAAGTTCAGAAATCTCTGAAAGAATGAACCCATTTTTTATTTTTATAATCGATTCCACTAATCAGCTATCCATTCAAATAAATATTGTTCATCAAATTCAACATTAAACTTTTTAAGAAAATCGGTATACTCCTCCTTGAAAGATAATTTCTTGTGATGTCTTTCTTGATTTAGAATGTAATTATATACAGTTGAAATTTGAGATTGACCATAAGAGAAAGCTCCATATCCTTCTTGCCAAGAAAACTTAAATTTTGTGAATTTGCTTTCATTAATAAATTTGCTTGAGTTGTTCTTTATATCTCTTACAAGATCTGAAATTCTCATGGATGGTTTTAATCCAACAAACACATGGACATGGTCAGACATACCATTAATGAGTATTGATTTTTGTCCTTTGTTGGTAATTATTCCTGACATGTATTTATAAAGATCACTTTTCCACATATCACCAATTAGATTCTGTCTGCCTTTTACTGCGAATACAATGTGTATGTATAGTTGTGAGAATGTTCCTGGCATACGTACTATAGTTTCACCCTTTCAGGGTTATTTAATGTCTATTTAAATTACTAGAATTATTTCATCCTTTCAGGATTACATTTTTTTATTCCTTCCAATAATCACAACCGTAGAGATCTTTGGGGTTGCTCTTTTAGCTTAAAATAACCTGACAAAACCCGAAGGGTTGGAATTTTTCTAGAATAATGTTTATCAAATAATTCTAAACTCCGAAGGAGTGAAATGATGATCTAATAAACTGAGGCAGCAACAAAGATATCTTTAGATCATTTTCAGCACATTACAGCGAATAAAATGTGGACGTATATTTACGAATATATTCCTAGCATACGTTATTTAATTTCACCCTTTCAGGGTTTTTAATGCTTATTTAAATTACTAGAAATATTTCATCCTTTCAGGATTATATGTTTTTATTGCCGTCAATAGTCACCTCATAAAACCCGAAGGGTTGGAATTTTTCTAGAACAATGTCTATCAAATAATTCTAAACTCCGAAGGAGTGACATGATGATCACATAAATCGCGCCAGTAACAGTAAGATCTTTAAAGCATTTTTTGGCACATTGCAGCGAATACAATGTAAATGGATAATTACAAATATGTTCCTGACATACGTGTTAAAAATTTCACCCTCTCAGGGTTATTTATGTCTATTTAAATTACTAGAAATATTTCATCCTTTCAGGATTACATAGTCTACTCCCTCCAATAGTCAGCTGTTCTTTTTACATAAATCCAGCCTAACAAAACCCGAAGGGTTGGAATTTTTCTAGAATAAGGTCTATCAAATAATTCTAAACTCCGAAGGAGTGACATGATGATCACATAAAATCGCGCCAGCAACAGTAAGATCTTTAGAGTATTTTTCGCACATTACAGTGAATACAATGTGAATGTATATTTACAAATATGTTCTTGGCATACGTTATTTAATTTCACCCTCTCAGGGTTATTTATGTCAATTTAAATTACTAGAAATATTTCATCCTTTCAGGATTACATAGTCTACTCCCTCCAATAATCAGCTGTTCTTTTTACTTGAATCCAGCCTAACAAAACCCGAAGGGTTGGAATTTTTCTAGAATAATGTCTATCAAATAATTCTAAACTCTGAAGGAGTGACATCATATCCATAAAAAAGCCATACTCGCTTTACGCAAGTATGGCTTTTTACAAAAAATATTTTTAATTGTATTACGCCGCTCCCTTCTTATATCTCGTCGTCTTGTATTTTTCTAATTGTACGGCTAGTTTCTGCATCGCATTTTCGAATGCGTCTTCATGAAAGGTGCCGCTTGCTTCTGCATATATATCTTTCCCTTTGACATGTGCGTTTAGTTTTACTTTTTTTGTCGGATGTTTGGTGCCCCTTAAAAATATATTGACTTTCTCTAAAAAGGGATATTTAGCAAAATACTTATTTAACTTCTCTATAGCTAAGTTGCCAAAGCTAGTATTCAATTCTTTTGTCTCTCTATCAATAATAATATCCATATTCTTTATAGATTTAAATGATTAAAAAATAATTCTATCAGTAATATAACACAAAATTAGCGGTTCATGTTTTATTCTGAATATTGAAAAACAGCATTATTTTTTGTGCTTTCTGAGACATTATTTTGACCAACATATTTAAATTTTTCTATAGTTATATATCTGATCTACAAAGGACTCATACGTCACCTAATTTGTAACATTCTTTTTGATTTCTAGAAGTAAAGCTGCTGTTACAAAAAACATAAAAATCAAGATACTGTACACCTCTACGTTACTCAACCAATAATCATGTGTAACTCCAATCTTTCCAATCGTGAACATACTATGATCCTTGACTATACCAGGATATGAGTATGGGGAATACAGCGCGAAAGGTTTATCTGCTGTAGAAACAATGAAGCCTACGATAAACATCAAAACGCCAAAACTCATAGGAATCAAGAAACCCTTGACTCTAAGGCTTAAAAAATACTGAATCCCTATCACACCAAGTATGGAGATATATGCATGCACATAACCCTTGAATAAAGAACTAACATCTGGCCTATAAAATCTATACTCATATTCAGGAAGTAAAAAATCAATCATATAAGTAACCAATATGGTCAAAATCATCATGGCTACCGTAAGCAAGAAAATCGCAAACAGAAGAGATAACAACTTGCTAAAGAATATCGATGATCGCTTATTAGGTGTTGCATAAATTGACTTCCACCCCTTTGCTTGATTTTCGACAAATACTCCAGTGCTTACAAACATTACAACGAAAGGAATCAAAATGAATATTGAATAAATTGCTAAGCCCGCATTCAAATTTCTCGGCCAAGGACTCTGCCCCATCTTCACAGAATCGTTTACACCCATATAACTTGCAAAGAATACTATTGCCCCTACTACAAATAATGAAAATGCAATAAGACTGAAAATGGGTGCGAACTTAAGCTTAATAAATTCTGCAGATATAGATTTGACAATTTTCATAGCTTACTGATTTACCACTGATAAAAACATGTTTTCTAAATCACTTTCTTGAGGCGATAATTCATAGACTTCAATATTTTTATTCACCAACTCTTTAACCATTGCTGCAAGATCTTCCTTAGTTTTCACTATCAACTCAAACTCGCTATCATCACTTCTAATAATATCTAGATCTGAAAACAGAATACAGGCCTTTGCCACATCTGATACTTTAAATCGCACTCTTAGATTTTTAGATTTCTCAGATTGCAAGTCAGATAGGCTCCCCTCAAAGGCTAAACTTCCATTATTAATAATCCCTACTCTATTTACAATTTTTTCTACCTCAGATAATATATGACTCGATAAGAGTATGGTTTTATTTTGCTCACTTAGTGAATGCAGTATCTCTCTCAGCTCTATGATACCATTAGGGTCAAGACCATTAGTAGGCTCATCTAGAATTAACAAATCAGGATCATGCTGCAGCGCTATAGCCAACCCTAATCGCTGCTTCATCCCTGTTGAAAAGTCTTTTACTTTTTTCCTTTTAGCGTCTTGCAGTTTAACTAATTCCAGTATTGGTTCGATCCTCTTCTTGTCTACGCCATAATACTTACCAGCGATTCTGAGATTGTCTGCAGCAGATAAGTGCTCATACAAGGATGCACTTTCTATCATCGATCCTACAGAGGCCAGATGCTGAGGATACGTATCAGCTATACTTTTGCCAAATATGGATATCTTACCTTCCTTAGGTTTCATAAGACCTAATAGCAATCTAAGTGTAGTACTTTTCCCAGCACCATTTGCACCTAAGAATCCATAAATGCTTCCTACTGGAACTTGCATAGATATATCATTAAGAATGAGTTCACTCTTACGATAAGCAAAGTTGATGTTGTTTAGCTCTACTGCATTCATAAGGCGATGTTTTCATCTGGTAATTGATTGATAGTCCTTACAACTTTTTTGATTAATCTGTACCTACCTCGATTAGTGAAGTTGGTAGCTATACTTGTATTGGATGATGGATCATGAAGTATAAAAACATCCCATAACCCGCTGTGCCCGTATACTTCGTTACCATAGAGAGGCATACCAAATATCCCACATCGATACACTCTCTTATTATCGCCTTGCTCTTCCTTAGGATCATTCACCTTAGGTAGCGCGATCATAAGATCAAGTGTCTCTTCCTTTTCAAATACTTCATTATTAAAAACTCCATCTACAAATTTCACTAAGTCTCCAGTGGTCGATACCAGTCCTCCTCCTCCATAGAGATCCAAAGATGGGTCATAGTCTGTAACATCCTGTCTTCCATAGAAACAATGCACTCTATCTTTCATACCCGCTGGTTCATCTTCGAGTGATTCTAGCCAGGTGTGAGTAAGGCCAAGCTTTTCAAATCCAACAAGCGTCCTGATCCCCTGCGCTAAATTGCCATCAAAAAAATATTCAATGATCTCACCCAACAAAATATAGCCAGTGTCGCTGTAAACATACTTATCTCCAGGAGCACCTAATTTATCTCCCCAGTCTACCGCTCCTTGCAATTGCTCAGTTCGAGTCCATCGTTTATCAGGATTAGCCATCGCTATTTCAGTGTATTGAGTTTTATCTCCGACTGCATAGTCATACAAACCACTTATGTGTTGTAAGCAATGTAGAATCGTAATAGTAGAAAGGTCGTACCCATCAGACTTCAATATTTCCTGGTGTTCATCAGAAATGTATTTGCTTATAGGATCATTAACCGAGAGGCTATCCATCTCATGCAATCTCAAGATAGATACTGCAACAAATGTCTTAGTCACGCTTGCAATCCTAAAAGGCTGATCAATACTCAATTCACTCTCCTTTTCTTTACTATCAAAACCATTTACAACCGCAGCTTCAAGATCTTTATTTCTACTCTTGACAGTTAATGTTATGCCTAGCGCGTTGTGATAACTATCATCTATCGCCTCTTGGACTAGTGCACCTAAGGTATCTCCTACATCTTTTTTGGCCACTGAGGTCGAAACATTAGAAGTACAAGCTGCAGAAGCCATAATAAGTAGTAATAGTATTTTTTTCATTTATTTTCTTGATTTGAAAATTATATCCGACGTATAACCGCCATTGGTTTTCTATCATTTATAGTGATACGCAGAATATTCATATCAATTAATATATTGCTCGTATTCTGTTGTATATATTATGCAATCGGAGTCTGATGTTACTTCCAAATGAACCATTATTAATTGAATGGTTGTATCCTAAACTTACTAATGCATTATATATCCAGATATGATTCGATCTGTTTAGATCTGTAAATCCAGTGTTGCCAATAAAAATATACCCTAGTCGTGTTTGTGGGTCAAACCACATCATGGTTTGAATACAGTTGTCCCCACCACTCATACCTGTAAGTTGATAGGTGATCCCATAATTGTTTCTATCTATCATAAAAAATAGACCATTGTTGTCATCTGGAAGATTTGATACTTTACTATTTAGTTTAGGAGATAGCATCCTATCAAAAGAGGATTCCTCTAATAGCTTAGGATCTTTAGATATTATCGCCTGGCAATAGGTTGTTAGATCTTCAATATTCGTAATCATATCTCTACATGGATAGAGTACTACCCCACTTGTTCTAACTTCGGTTATCGAATCCTCTGTAGGCTCATAATAACTGGTATGCGATAATGTATCACTTGTAGCTATCGTCCAAAAAGTATTGTCAAGTTTTAAGGGATCAAAAATGTAGGTTTGTGTAAAATTTGCAAATGACATACCTGAAGTATACTCAACTATATATGCTGCTAAAGCTGATCCAATATTAGAGTAATTCCAATCCGTTCCTGGTTTGTTTTTAGTAAAAGTAATCTCTCCATATTTTCCTGTTTCAAAATATTCTGATAGGAAAGCTTCCAAAGACTCTTCCTTATTTGATTCTTCGACATATAGAGATTCTACTATGGATTCATTATAGTCTAATGAAGACGTATGTGTAGCCAAATGTTTGATAGTTATTTCACCCTTGGGAAAGTCTGGATTGTAAATCTTAAAAGGAAGATAATCATTGATCGAATCTTCAATGTTTAAGAGTTTTAATTCTTCTGCTTTCATTAACGCTATACCAATAGTAGTCTTTGATATCGAAGCTATATACTGCTCAGTTTTGGTGATATATAGTTTTTCATTCTCTTTATTAGAATATCCAAATCCCTGAGAGTAGATAATACTGTCTGCATTAAATACTGAAACCGCAAAGCCTCCCATTTTATTTGCGTTATAAAACCTGTTTATCTTCTCTTCAATATTTGTAAGGTCTGCATTTATATCATCTTTAGTTTGGTACAAAAGAAATGATACAAACCCAATAATGAGAAGTATAACCAGAAGAAGTATGCTCTTAAAGATTTTCTTGGATCTCATTTAATTTAATTCAAGCTATCCGTTTACTTAACCCTTTTTGCTTTTTGCTCACCGCCTAGGTACACAATTACGTTATCTATCCCATTATCAGCATTCTCCTCGAATATCACTCTTACAGCATCTTTTTCAGTCAAAAACTCATGATCACCTATAGGCACCAAAGCTGCCTCACTACCCATTGCTTCGCCATAGAGTATACCATCAGCAAATCTAAAATTGATACTCATTCCTTCTGATGTTTTAAATTTTCCAACATACCTTTTTAGTTCAGTGGCAGAAAGTGTTACTTCTTTGAAATCCATCTTAAATGCCTTGTGCGCTCCGCCTTGATACAATGTCAGGCTCTTTACCGAGCCATCCGTCTCTGGGTGAAATTCTAATTCTGAGGAGATCTCTCGTATAAAGAATTTGTGCGGACCTATCGGTTTTAGATAAACTGAACTTTGATTAGTGGGTTGGACTTTCATCCTATCTCCATCCAATTCTACATCCAAAATTAAGGAAGGAGTCAACTGATATTTACCTACATATTTTTTGGCAAATGCCAAGTCAAGATCTGAAGCTTTGGGTTCTATATCAGGTTTTCCAAGGGCAGTAGCTGCTAGAGATTTCAGGAGATTAGTAGCAGAATTACAATTGCAGTTTGAAAGAACTGTTACCAGTATTTTCTCTTCTGGAAAATATTGAGAATCACTCAAAAATCCATTTATCCCTCCCGAGTGGCCTATTCTGGGACTTCCTTTATAATCATGAAGGCCCCATCCATATCCGTAATTAGTTTTTTCGCCATCATTTGTTTGAGCAGATGTGTGGATCGCTTTTCGACTAGCTGTAGACACCACCTTATCGGCAAAGAATGCTTCATTCCACTTTCTTAAGTCGTCAGTGGTTGAGAGCAAGGATCCTGCTGCATAAGGTAAAGTCATACTCAAATATGGAGCATTGACATATTTTCCTCCATTTGCGTCATAACCATAAGCTCTGTTAGGTATTATGTCTGCAGCTACTTCGTAAGAAGAACTTGACATACCTAGTGGCTCAAAGAATTCTGTCTCTATATAATGCTCATAAGTCTTACCACTCACTTTCTCTATGATGAATCCTAAAAGAATATAAGCAGAGTTATTATACATCTCCTTCTCCCCTGTTTTAAAGTCCATGGGTTCATCTTTGAATACTGCGATCAGCTCTTCAGGTTCCATATGGGAAGACATCCACTTGGTTCTAAATTCTGGCATGGAAGTATAGCTTTTGATACCTGATGTATGAGTCATCAGATGCTCTACAGTTATCTTGTTTCCATCTGTTGGGTAGTCAGGAATGTAATTGGTCAAATCATCTTGGATAGTCAGCTTTCCTTCTTCCTGTAGTCTCAGTATTGCAGCAGTGGTAAATTGCTTTGTGATAGATCCTATTCTAAAGACATGATCATTAGTAATATCTACATCTAGTTCTAGGTTTGCTTTCCCAACTGCTTTTTGATAGATGGTTTTGCCGTCTTTAGATATCTGAACTGCGAATCCTGGTCCATTTTCGTCTTCGACCACCATGCCGACTATGCTGTCAAATTTCGCAGTCATGTCTTGGCTTGCTAGATCAAAAGCACAGAATAAAATAAAACAGTATACTAAGTAAATTACCTTGTATGAATTTGAATTTTTCATTTGTGTGGATTTTATAGTTAAGGTTTAAGGATCTTATTTATCTATGCTCTGAATAAACTCAGGATGATGAACATCATGACCATGTAGATCAAGAGCACTGGTGTACTAATTATGTATTTGAGTTTTGACATTCTAGAATTAAATTTTTATAGTGGATACTTGTGTCATTATTTTACATCTTTCCGACCATTATCTCTGAGAATAAGATCATCACTATTTATTTTGTCAGAGTTGCCGTAGTAAGCATTATCCATTATGATACCTGATAATTTTGAGACCGAATTAAGCTCTAGCCGACTGTTGTCACTTAGCAGTATCTCAGTATCCTGCACACTCAGACCGTAACACTCAAATCTGCTCTCGTCTTCTAGTGACATATTCACCCTGATCACATTTCCTTCTAATCTGACATGCCCGTTATCACTAGATTTAATATCCAAGGAAGTGCAATTAAGCATTGCATCCAGGTGCGAATTACCTTTCAAGTGAATTTTAAGGTTGTCTAATTGCAAAGGAGTACTCGCACTTACAACACTTTCGTCGCCTATGAATATTAACAGTGAGTTAGCATCCCTTATACCTATATTATAGTAAAGGGTATCGGTTATTCTATTAAATACTTTACTGTCTTTTTGTTCATCTGACTTGGAAGTAATATCAGTGTAAAGTTGTGCTTCAAAAAAGTCGTCCTCTTTGATCTCTTCGAATTGCGACACAATAGCATTTGGTCCATTTACGGTGACTTCATTTGTGGTAGGGTCAAGGATATATCTGTGATTCCCATCCAAGTCAAGTTTCGTTGTTTTAAGTGTGCCCAAAGATCTTTGAGTGATCTTGCCTCCTTCTGATGCTAATTTTCTGTCAAGCTCTCCTCTTAAACTGTTATCTGGAGGATAGGGTTTATCTACCATAGAAGACTTCGCAGCGATCAGTAACGAAATACCAATTATGATTAGGGCAACAAGGCCTAAGCTTATTAATTTGTTTGATGTTTTCATAATTCTAGTGCTTTCCGTTTTGAGCGTATTTCTTATAAAGTGATTCCAATTCAGAAAAATCCATTTTTAGCATTTCCATTTTCTTAAAGATCTCTGGTAATTCAGTCTTCAGAAAATTGTTCTTTTCTATATTCTGAATACTTGATGGTGCATCAGTTGCAACAAAGAACCCAATGCCTCGCTTGTTGTAAATGATACCCTGATCCTGCAGGTAAGTATATGTTCTCATAACTGTATTTGGATTTACTTCTATCATCGCTGCCAGTTCCCGTACAGATGCAATTTTCTCTTCTACAGGCCACTTTTCCGTAAGGATATTCTCACAGATAAAGTCTGCTATCTGTAGATAGATGGTTTGATTTTTTTTGAATTCCATTACAGCTCCTTTTCTTTCATTTTGAAATAGGATATAATCCAGATAAATGGCACCCCGATCATCGCAAAGTAGAATGGAAGATTTTCAAAAAACTTAGTCATCCAATCCTGAAATTCATTGGAGAGCCTTCTGCTGAACATTAGATCTGTTCCTCTAAAAAAACCTTGGAAATGATCAAAGAAAATAATTCTGAACAACAATCCTAAGACCATAAATCCGACAATAGCTACGAGGGATCCAGTAATAATGATCTTAGGTACTGGGAAGCGATTATAAAAAAGTGAGAATAAAAATATCCCTGAATGTATAAGGAAGTATACAAGACTCAAATAACCAAAATACTTTGGTCTTAACTCTAATAAAGGAACATATTCCACATCGACAAGAGACTCGATCAAATTGCCGAATAACGGATAACCTACTAGGAAGATCATAGAGGTAAGTAAGAAATAAAACGGAAGTGTATACAACCACTTGGATAATACTTTCTCGAAGTTGCTTGCTGGAAGTGCTAAAAATTTAAGACGCTCGGGTGGATTTCTAAATTCTCTAAATATACTTGCAGTAATAAAACTACCACAAATGATCAACAATACTCCAAACACAATTTCACCTGCATCTGGTGGAACTTGATTACTATTATTGGGTGCTCCATCAGCAGTTAAAAATACCATCAAAGCACAGATAGCCACCATAGATAATATTACTAATAATAAAAACTTTCGATGAATGATGAAATCTTTCTTCATCAGTTTGAATAATCGCGATAGGCTAAGTTCCATTGGTTCGATTTAAAATAAATTTTGTAATGATTCCTTATTTGAGATTATAGCATTAAACAAGGCCTCCAGCTCTACTTCTGATGGTTCGTTCTTCGGATTAGGAAGCAGATGTACGTAGCCTCCTGTTACCATTTCAGAATAAAGACAATCCGGTTTCGAATCACTGGACAGTGATTTGGTAAACAATATTTTTTCTTCGACCTCAAAAACATCCTTACTAAAAATGATCTTACCATCCTCAATAATTATAACTGATTCGATAAGGTTACTGAGATCTCTTATTTGGTGGGTTGAGATAATGACTACCTGATCTTCTCTAAATCCAGTAGCAATAACTTTTCTGAATTGACTCTTAGATGGTATATCAAGACCATTAGTGGGCTCGTCAAACAATAGGTACTTACAGTTAGTTGCTAGGCCAAATGCAATAGCTGCTTTTTTCTTTTGCCCTAAGGATAGATTAGAGAGTTTTCGTTCTCTTGGCACTTCGAAGATATTCATGATCTCTTCAAACTTAGACCTATCAAATTGTGGGTAGAAAGGGCTATATGCTTTTACATAGTTTTCTGCGGTGACCGTCGGAAGATGATATTCCTCAGATAGAAAGAATATCTGCTCTAGCATATCGGGTCTTCTATTTTTAGATTCATAACTTTCTACAGCGACATGACCTTCATTAGGAAACAAGACACCGTTGATCAGCTTGAGTAGTGTGCTCTTGCCAGTTCCATTTTTACCAAGTAAACCATATATCTTCCCTGGCTGCAGTTCAAGATCTAAACCCTGAAACAATGGCTGCTTTTTCCTGTATGAATAGTATAAATCTTTAATAGCTATCATAGTTGTTGTTTAGTGTATTAGTATAATAGTACACTACAAATCTAGTGTAATTTTTTTTATAACTGCATACCAACCCGTCTATAAATAGACATATACATTTATTTTATATTTGTATTTAATTGACTATCTATTACTTATAGCAAATATTAAACATAAATAATAAAGCTTGAGTAAGACCGATTTTGAAAATTTTGCCAGTAGATATAGCATTGGAAGGTGGATTGAGTGTTACTATCATACACCTTAAGAAATACTTTAGACTATCCTGATAATGACCATAGAGGGTAAACTAATAACCCCTCATCTATTTAAGATGATTCTATTTAAAAATAACGACGAATTGTTTTCACTTGAATATTTATCACAAACGACATTTGATTTTTTTAATCATAAAAAAGGATTTAGACCCAACCATTCTATCCAATTAATCCGTTTTAGTTAATATGAGAAGTTATATGATAATGCTTGTATTTATTGGATTTGGATTTGCTTCTTGTTCAGAGCAGGAATGCTGCCCAATCCCTGAAGGAGAGCCCAAACTTATAGGCACCTGGAAGCTTGATAAGCTCTGCTATAGTGATGGAGCCTCATCCTGCAATGAAGAAGACATGTGGGATGCTGAGATTAGTCAAATTATCACTTTCTTTGAAAGCGGAGAATTCACTTTTAATATCAATGGTGAAATATGTAGTGGCACTTATCTTAACAAGACCAATGATATAAATGATGTAGTAACCCTCAATGCTACTCTTGGCAATTGTAATTTTGAGAGTGCATCATATTTTCTTGAGCTAAGGGCTGTAAACGAAATTATGTTTTCTCCCCAGTGCATAGAAGGGTGTCCTCATTTATATGTTCGAGAATAGTGAAATAAAAATAGATGAATAAATTTTTAGTACTAATATTGATAGCTACCAGCACCCTAATAAGTGCAACCTCCTGTTCCAAATCTGAAGAACAAAAGATTACGCTAATCGGTCAATGGGAACTAAATGAAATTTGCTTTAGCGATGGTGCCTCTCGATGTGACGAAGGCGAGATCAAAGCACCAGATTTTAAAGAGACTATGACCTTTAGTAGTGATGGGAGTGTCGTAATCATCAGAGATGGTAGCGAATGTATTGGATCATTTACTTACGATAATAAAGAGGAGCTTATTATGAAAGCCGATGATGCGAACTGCAATTTTGACAATGCTATTTTTAGAGTTTTTGATCTTACTACAAATTCAGTTACGATCAATCCCCCATGTCGGGAGGCTTGCGTCAAAAGGTATGTTAGAATTTGATCTATAGATTTATTGAGTATTACTGTATATAATGGCCTGAGCTCTCTCTTCTAGACTATATAGGCCATAGTTTCTCTCCTTAATCTTCCTGCTTTATAAACCTTCTCATCGTGGTCTACCGTCCTTTATATTCTATAGACTATAACATTAAGGGAATTAATACTCACAAACAAATGTTAATCTCTTTGTGAATACTTTTCGATACCTATCTTTATATTAAAATATTCCTAATATGAAAAAACTGCTCTTTGCACTAATTCTTACCCTACCCTACTTATCCTGCAAAACACAAGAAAAGATATCTTCTCCAGACACTTATGAACGTGAGATCATCAGCTTTGGTAGTGGAGGGGGTTTTACTGGTGAGGTGAAAAGTTATTCTATTCTACGTAACGGACAGATGTTTAAAAATGGAAGTGAAGTAAGCGGCGTGGCGTCTGGAGAGTTAACCAAACTGGAGGATAAAATTGTTGATCAATTATTCTTGAATTTTGTAAATCTAAAGCTGGCAGAAATTAAGCTTGATGACCCAGGTAACATGTACCGATTTATAAATTATAAGGAAAATGGTAATATACACCGAATCCAATGGGGAGGCATGAAGGAGGAAGTGCCCAAAAACATAAAAACCTTTTATAAAATATTGAACCAATTAGCAACTAAGAATAAAGGTATTTTAAGATGATCAGATTATACCAAACTATTTTATTAGTTATTTCCCTGTGTATCTCGCTTACTGCGCAGAGCAAATTTAAGCATATAGAAGCAGCTGCTATTAGCAAAAAATCCGATAGCAAGTCCATAACTAAAGTGTATAGAGAAGTTTCTACAGACAAAATTATTACTAAAAGTCAAAACTTCGAGTCTATAGATCTTAGACTCAAAGCATCTCCTCTTAAATCTAAATATTTTAATAGCAAGGGATTACCAAGTTTTATAGAAGGAAGATTATCACAAAATAAAAATGAAAAATCTTTCTCTGCTCAATCAGAAGACTACCTTAATGAGGCGAAAATCCACATGAAGATAACTGATGAGTATACTTCATTTAATCCGATGGATAAGTGGACAGACAAACTTAATCAAACACACCAGAAGTTTGAACAAACTTATAAAGGTGTTCCTATCTATGGAGCAGAGATTATTATTCACTCTGATGACAAGGGCAGTATAAACCTATTGAATGGAAACTACTTTTCTTCTTCACAAATGAAAAACCAAAATGAGCCAAATATTACGACTAGTGATGCTGAACAAATCGTAAAATCTAAACTCAAAAATTACAAGGCGAAATTAAGTAAGACTTTAAAAAGTAAATCATTCAACTTAGATTTTGAGCAATGGAAAACCGAACTGGTTTATTATCCTCATAATGAAGAGGTAAAACTAAGTTACCATATAGAAGTCTATGCAAATCTTGGAGACTTCAGAACATTTATTGTTGATGCTGATAAAGGCACCATACTAAACGAATTCTCAAATATTTGTTCTATTCATGGCCATGGTCATTCTCACAACAATAGTAATTTAGAGCTATTTAGTGGGCCAGAGACTGCTAATGCATCCGACTTATTTGATGAGTCCCGGAGTATCAATACCTATTCTGCTAATGGCACATTCTATTTGATAGATATCGCAAGGAGTATGTTTGATGGAGATGAATCTAGACTTCCTGACGATGCTAATGGGGTCATAGGAACCTTAGATGCAAAAAACTCGGCGCCACAAAACGATGACTTTGAATATGATGATGTAAAATCTAGTAATAACTCATGGGGCTCTAGCCCTGAGGGAGTCTCAGCTCACTATAATGCAGGAAGGGCATACGAATATTATAAACAGTTACATGGTAGAGAATCAACTAATGGCAAAGGAGCAAATATCTTATCCTTTGTAAATGTAGCAGATGAAGATGGCGCCAGTATGGAGAATGCCTATTGGAATGGTCTGGCAATATGGTATGGCAATGGTGGTAGACAGTTTTTACCACTGGCAAGAGCACTCGATGTAGCTGGGCATGAGATTACACACGGCGTAGTACAAGAAGAAGCTAATCTAGCCTACCAAGGAGAATCAGGTGCCCTCAACGAATCGTTTGCTGATATTTTTGGATCTATGATCGAGCGAGAAAACTGGTCTATAGGAGAACGTGTCGTAAGAAGCGGAGGTGCATTAAGAAATATGGCAGACCCTCATAATGGTGCATCTACAGGAGACTTTGGAGGTGGATGGCAACCAAAGCACTATGATGAGCGATATACTGGCAAAGAAGATAATGGTGGTGTCCATCTAAACAGTGGTATCCCTAATCATGCCTATTACCTATTTGCACAATCCTTTGATAATGACATAGCTAAACCTGAGCAAGTTTTTTATAGAGCATTGACTACTTATCTGACTAAGTCTTCTCAATTTATAGATGCAAGGAATGCTGTCATACAATCTGCTATGGATCTATATGGAAGTGATGCTGCAAACAAAGCTGCTGCCGCTTTTGACCAAGTAGGAATAGGCGCTGGAGAAGGAGGCTCTTATCAGGAAGATGTAGAAGAAAATACTGGTGAGGACTTTATAGTCTACACTCCAAACGATCAATCTAAATTGGTCTTGATAGATGGAGCACTCAATGTCTTAGCTGATCCACTTAGCAATACTGATGTTCTGTCAAAACCGAGTGTTGCAGATTCTGGTGATGACATAATATTTGTAGGGGATGATAAGCAAATACATAATATAATCATAGACTGGTCTACTAGAGAAGTGGAGGAATCAATTATATCTGAGAATCCAATTTGGCGTAATGCAATCATCTCTAAAAACGGAAGGTGGGTCGCAGCAATGGAACAACTAGATGGTCAAGACGATAATGAAATTATTATAGTAGACCTGCTTAAAGGAAAACAAAAAACATTTACACTATATAACCCAACCTTTACAGATGGTGTATCTACAGGCGAAGTACTTTATCCTGATGCTATGGAGTTTGATTTTACTAATCATACGTTGATCTATGACGCCATTAATAGGGTCTCCAGTGCGTCTGGTGCGGATATAGAATATTGGGACATAGGATTTTTAGAATTTTGGGATCCGAGCGAAGGAGATTTTGCAGAAGGCAAGATCGAAAAACTATTTTCAGCATTACCAGAAGGGATCAATGTGGGTAACCCTACCTACTCTAAAAACTCACCATACATAATCGCGCTAGATTACCTAGATGAAAACGAAGAAGATGGCTGGGAAGTCCTAGGTGTAAATATAGAAACGGGTGATATAGAAACTATAAAAACCAATGGAAGTATAGGCTATCCTAACTACTCAAAAGATGATAATGTGGTAGTACATAATGGTGGGTCTGGTAACTCAGCTAGCCCTCTAAATGTAACAGAAGTAGACAACTCCAAAATAAAAAACGGGGGGTCTACCTTTAAACTAGTCGATGATGGCAAATGGGGTGTATGGTTTAGTAATGGGGAGAGAGATTTTATAAGTGGAGTATTTGATACAGAGGTGATTTCTGATGAACTATTTATATATCCTAACCCTGTCGTCAATGAGATCAACATAGAACCTAAAAGCGAGACAGGTAAGATATCGAGATTAGAGATCTATGACATTACAGGAAAGAAAATTATAAGTAATAATTATAGTAAACCTGGCACTAGATCTACTATTAAAGTATCTGTGGGAAGCCTAGAGGCTGGAGTCTATAACATAGTTTGTACTACAGAAGACAGGGTGTTTGCTGCACAATTCATTAAGGATTAATTCGGGTTTCGATTTATTAAAAACTTTCAGTTAGAAATTATTTCATAAGGAGTTCACAATTCTAGGTTAATCACGTCTAATCTAATCATTCACCAAAATGAATGAAAATGTTTAGATCAATTACCATCCTCCTTTGTCTAACCTTAGGTTGCCAGTTTGGTGTCGGGCAGCAAAATTTTAAAGTAGTGCCAGCTACTACTGAGTCTATATCCAAAGCAGCATCTCCATTACTAGAAGATGAAAATTTTTATACACAAGAGGAAACTACAGAAAGTATAACTTACAGCCCTATAAGCCAACTACAGATCAATGCTAAAGATCTTAAAGTAATCAGCATAGCAAAAAACGGCACCCCCAATTTAATAAAGGGCAAACTATCAGATGCCAAGCAATATAAATCTTTCCATACTCAAGCAGCTGCATATCTCAAAAGTGTAAAACCTATTATGGGTATTTACAACGATAACTTATACTTCAAGTCCAAAAAGGAATGGGTAGGAGATCTAGGTATGAACCATCAAAAAATGACGCAAAGCTATAAAGGCATTCCGGTATATGGTGCGGAGATAATTATACACTCTGATAAAGATGGAATTATCAATAGTTTAAACGGTAATTATTTTGCTACCAAGCATATCGATTTAGAACTAGGTGACCCGATGCCCTTTCACAAGATTAAGAAGATTATAACTCCACGACTAAGGGCATATGATGAGGGTCTCAAGACAATACAAGATTTACAATTAGATATAAATCAATGGGAAAGCGAATTAATCATTTACCCATATAAAGAATCACTAAGATTTGCATGGCATGTAGAAGTGCACCCTAATATGGGCGACCATGATAGTTATTTTGTCGATGCTGTTACGGGAGAGATCATTGATCATTACAGTAATATCTGTGGAATCTATGGTCACAATCATGAACCTCCTGCAGGAAGCGGACCAGAGACTTCTGAAGCTATTGATCTATTAGGTGATGAGCAAATTATACATACCTATCAAGTAGATGATAAGTATTACTTAATAGATGCATCGCGAAGTATGTTTAACCGGTCAAGCTCAGTATTGCCTAACAGCCCTAAGGGAGTCATTATGACTTTTGATGCAAGGAATAAATCTCCTCAGGCAGAAGGCTTTGATTACTCCCACATTACCTCTAGTAACAACATATGGTCAAAGGCAGAAGGGGTCTCAGCCCATGCCAATGCTGAACGCAGCTACTCTTACTACAAAGAGGTTCACAAAAGAGAATCAATAAGCGGAGAAGGAGATAATATATATTCCTTTGTTAATGTTGCAGATGAAGATGGCGGCGGACTGGATAATGCATTTTGGAATGGCAAGGCCATTTGGTATGGCAATGGAGATGTAGGTTTTAATCCGTTAGGAGGAGCGTTAGATGTTGCTGGTCATGAAATGACTCATGGAGTAATCCAAAAAATGGTTGGCCTAGATCGAACTAACGAACCAGGTGCACTCGGAGAATCCTTTTCAGATATATTTGGCTGTATGATCGAACGCAAAAACTGGCTATTAGGCGAGACTGTAGTGAAGCGAGCAGTATATAAAAGTGGTGCCCTAAGAAATATGGCTGATCCACACAATGGTACTACTCAAGGAAATAGAGGCTGGCAACCAAAACACTATGATGAGCGATATCTTGGAGAAGAAGATCGTGGAGGTGTACACATCAACAGTGGTATCATCAATCACGCCTACTATCTATTTGCTGAGGAGGTGGGAATTGTAAAAGCGGAAAAAGTATTCTATAGAGTACTGGACACCTACCTTACTAAATCTGCACAGTTCATAGATACTAGACTTGCTGTCATCCAAGCAGCCGATGATCTATATACGAGCTCAGTAGTAAGAGCTGCAGAGAAAGCATTTGATGCAGTAGGTGTAGTCGGCAATCAAGGTAGCAGTGCACAAGAGGATGTGCAATCTAACACCGGAGTTGATTTGATACTTTACAGCACTGATAACAAAAGTAAGTTGGTACTTGCTAATGGTAATTATGACCCAATAGCTGACCCTCTTTCTGAGACTGGCATCATATCAAGACCAAGTGTAACTGACGCGGGTGATCAAATAGTATTCGTAGGCAAAGATAAGAAGATGCATCTAATCGCAATTGACTGGACCGCTAATACTTTTAGAGAAACTATCCTGCAAGACTCCCCTACCTGGCGCAATGCTGTCATATCTAAAAACGGGAGATGGGTAGCAGCCTTAAAACAGAGAGATGATAGAGATGACAATCAGATAATAGTTTACGATAGAAAAAATGGTGATAATAAAATTTTCACTCTTTCTAATCCAACATTTACCGAGGGAGTAACTACTGGCGATGTACTTTATGCAGATGCAATGGAGTTTGATTTTACTAACCATACGATTGTTTATGATGCCATCAATAAAATATCAAGTAGCTCTGCCGGTGATGTAGACTACTGGGATGTAGGATTCCTCAACTTCTGGGACAAAGATAAAAGCACTTGGGCCAGCGGAAGTATAGGTAAGTTGTTTTCGACTCTGCCAGAGGGAGTAAGTGTAGGTAACCCTACCTTCTCTAAAAACTCTCCATACATCCTAGCTCTAGATTACTTAAATACAAATGAAGATGATGACTGGCAAATCATAGGCGTCAATGTAGAAACAAGTGAATTAGATTTAATTAAATCAAATAAAAATATTGGCTTTCCTAGCTACTCCAAAGACGATAAATTACTACTACATAATGGCAGCACATCTGCTACTGCTAATCACTTACAAACAACCCCACTAAACTCTTCAAAAATAGCAGGCAGAGGCACACAGACAAAAACAGAAATAAGAAATGCTGAATGGGGTGTATGGTTTAGCAACGGCATAAGAGACTTTAATAGTAGTATTTTTGAAACAGATGTTATAGCTAATAAAATGCAAATATTTCCAAATCCAACAGTAGACCTACTAACACTCTCACTTGATAGGTCTCATGGCAGTATAAATAAACTAGAAGTCTTTGACCTGATGGGTAAGAAGGTTTTGAGTTATAACTATAGTGATTCGAAGTTTAGATCAGAAGCTGAATTACAGGTATCTAATCTGTCTACTGGAGTATACAACATTATGTGTACTGCAGATAATAAAGTATACGCAGGTCAGTTTGTGAAAGAATAATTCAATTAGAGTAGCAGTTTGAGATCAAATTTTATCAGTGCTTTGATAGGCTAACTAAGCAATATGGGTATGCTTATATAGTGCTGTGGCACTTCTATAATACGTGAAGCTTTTAATTCTTTGATTCCTCAAAATAATCATGTGCTCGAATAGAGACTAGCATTTCTTATATTTAGCTATTAATCAGATTGCATATGCTGTTATGGCTACTAATAAATGTATAGTTTGTAAGACAAAGTTATTTGGAAGGCAAGACAAGAAGTATTGTAGTGATCAATGTCGATCAATCAGAAACAATAAGCTCAACAGTGATGCTAATAATTTTATGCGTAATGTAAATAATATTCTACGCAGAAATAGAAGAATCCTCATCGCGTTAAACCCTGAAGGAAAAGCAAAAGCCTCTAGAGATACGCTTCTAGAAAAAGGATTTAATTTTAATTACTTTACAAATGAGTACGTAACGAAATCGGGTAACGTCTATCACTTTTGTTATGAGTATGGCTACATAGAGCTAAAGGGGGATATATTTGCATTGGTAATTAGAAAAGAGTATGTCAATTAAGAATGGCTCATTGGTGGTTCTCTATTTGAAAACAAACGATATTTAAATAAGGTAGAAATGAAAAGGATCAACCGGCTAATGACGAATATCTGTTCTGACAATCTAAAAGAGAGTAAAAGTTTTTATACAAAACTATTTGACTTCAGTGTTGATTTTGATAGCGATTGGTTTGTTCACTTACTTTCTAAGGACAAAAAATTAGAATTAGGAATCATTAACCGAACAGACGAAATTGTTCCAAAAGAATTTCAAAATAAACCCCAAGGATGTTATAACACGTTTGTAGTTGATAATGCAGATGATGTTTTCCAGATTGCAAAAGCAGAAAAATTTGAAATCATTAGCGAACCAAGTGACACTACCTATGGTCAAAGACGATTGCTACTTAAAGATCCTGATGGAGCTTTAGTGGACATCTCTTCTCCAATTAAAAATTTTGAATTTTAAAACTGTTAACTCTTCAGAGTATAAACCATCAATACTCATAGCTCCATTGATTGAACCAAAATTTATATGAAAATTCAGTATCAAGATGATAAGTTAGTAGTATTCGAAAGTTCAATATTTAGAACTACAAGTAGCTTGGTTACAACAGATGATTATCTAGTATTGGTTGATCCTAATTGGTTTCCTTTAGAACTAGAATTCATTGCATCCTTCATTAAAAAGCTAAATCATCATGGAGAAAAATTTTTGCTTTTTACCCATTCAGACTATGATCATATTATAGGTTATCACAAATTCAATAACTATAAAACTATTGCTTCTCAGAACTTTGTTGACAACAAGGATAAGCAATCTGTGCTGGATCAAATCACAGCATTAGATGACGACAACTATGTCAATAGAGGATATGAGGTTGTCTACCCCTCTATTCAACTTACAATCACATCTGAGCAAGAACAGAAATATCTAGGCAAGGATAACTATACATTCCATCAAGCAAGAGGTCATAATAAGGATGGATTGATAATTTACAATGAACCAAAAGGTATCTTAATAGTCGGCGATTATCTTAGCAATATTGAATTCCCCTACGTGTATGATAGTTTTGAGTTCTATAAGAACACCTTAAATACATTAGAAAAAATAATAACTAATCAAGACGTCAACATACTAATACCTGGTCACGGAGATATCAGCTATGATAAACAAGATATGCTCTTGAGAATCAATGAATCTAGAAACTACATCAAGGAATTAGAGTACGCCGTAAAAGAAAATATAGAATTTGATCTTCCAAGACTATTAGCTAAATATGACTTTCCACAAGTCATGACCAAATTCCACAATAAGAACATATCACTTTTAAGAAGAGAAATAGGCCTATGACCTGTTCTACCTTTTGGATTATAATTTAGAAGGCTTTCTATTGTAGTACTAACTATAGTATCTATCTCTCTTATTCTAAATATTATACTCCTTAATTCGAATTGTAACGTATCGAAATAAACAAGTATTACGCAAACCAATCAGAGAAGTTTATTTTGAAAAACCATCTCTCTTTGTAATTCCGAAAAGACTTTTATGCAAACTCCATATGACGTCACAACCCTCCATTAATCGGAATAAAAGATAAGTTCCAGATTATCAGATACAAGCAATTTACCTATATGGCTTACCTCCTACTCTCTCTGGCTCAACTTGAGCTATAGAAACCCTATTCTCTTTAATCCATTTTTGGAATTTCTGCATTTTACCAGGATGGTAAGCTTCCATATCATCCTTTTCATAAGGATCAGCATCTAGATTATAAAACTCCCAAGCTTTATCTTTACCGTTCTTTATCATCTTCCAGTTACGGGTGCGAAACGCTTGTTTAAACTTAGTATCATCATATCTTTTATCCGTCCAATCGTAATGTGGATATTCCCAATACAAGTATCGATTTCGATGATCAAGCGCAGGATTTTTTAACCAGTTAACTAGGGATATGCCATCTAGCTTTTTGGGCAAGTGATCTTTAGCTCTTATAACCTCAGCAAAGGTCGGCAGCATATCGGGAAAGTAGACCGGCATATTACATGTACTACCTTTAGGTGTGCGATTAGACCACTTTACAATCATCGGTACTCTAAGGCCTCCTTCATACATATCTCTCTTGAAACCTCGCAGTTCTCCATTAGGTTTGTAAGATGCAAATTGCTCAAGTCCTCCATTATCAGAACAAAACACAATCAAGGTATTGTCATAGAGCTCTAGATCCTTTAAGGTCTGAATTAATGCTCCTACTTGCCGATCTAACAAGCCGACCATAGCAGCATATATTTTACGATCTTCCAACCAATCCTTATCGGCATACATACCGACTGAAGGATCATCATCAGGTATCACAAAATCTCCATGAGGCAAAGTGTATCCCGCATAACAAAAGAATTGATTGTCTTTATTTGCTTCGATAAATGATTTAGTCCGATCAAGTATCGTATAAGCTGAGTAGGCTTGTGATGCATCTGTATTAGATAACCCAAGTCGATTGCTATTCTCGTATAAGTAGTCTGGAAAGTAATTGTGCGCATGAATCTGATGATAGTAACCTACAAACTCATTAAATCCTTGGCGCTCTGGTACACCCTCAGTTCCTAACTCTCCCAATCCCCATTTACCAAACCCTCCAGTCTTGTACCCAGCCGCCTGAAATACTTCTGCCATGGTAACTACAGAATCAGGTAAGGCGATCCCTCCTGTATTACCCCTTACATAAGTATGCCCTGTATGTAACCCAGTCATCAAGGTGCTACGTGCCGGAGCACAAACAGCACTCCCAGAATAAGCCTGAGTAAAAATCATCCCTTCTTTAGCTAACTGATCTATATTGGGAGTTAAAATATCGACACCCCCATAACATCCTAACTCTGCAGAACCGAGATCATCAGCCAAAATAAATAAGACGTTAGGAATTCTATTGATATCTGATCTATCGGAATGACAAGACATTATAAGTACAGCAAAGTATAAAACACTAAATCGAATCATAGTGAAAAATATATTATTAATTCGAAAGTTCATCATCTCCTTAGCAATACTAAAAATAATTGTCTCTTCATTTCTCCATATTTCACAGAAATTAAAAGCAACTTATAAACTTATATATCACCCATTAGAATTAAATGCGTCATAGCTTTAGGTTGTAATATTGGAACCTAAAAAGTGAAACAAAAATACTTATAAAACAGACGAAACGAAAAAGGAGTCTATCACTGAATTGCGTTAATCAACACAAAAAATAATTCTGCTGAAGATGTTACTAAGCTTACGAAAGTTAACGACAACAAAAGCAAAGGACCACTAATCAATTGTCCTCTACTAATAATTATTGTTAATGTAAAAATTATGTTGAGATAGGATTGGAAAAACCCAAATGGATGTGGGAGTGTACAAAATTTTAATTTTCAAATTATTTATCTTGACATCAGAAATATGATAAATTTTACTTGAAATATCCATGAATCCGTAACTAACACATTCATTGATTACATTGATGCCATGTATTCTTTTTCTTTATTTCAAAGAAACTCGATTCTTGTAAAATGGAAAAATTATTAGACTGCAAATCAACCCTAATACCGTTACCTCTATCAACAAAACACCTGATATCGTAATAGCCTCAAATAATGATGCCGCCAATAAATTGAATTTCTGAAAACTATACTCTTGATTAACAAAAAATAAAACAATATTAGTAATTGCCACCATAAAACCAGACACAGCACTTATGATAGCACCATTCTTAATATACTTAGATAGAAAAGTTGCTCCATCGTAATGTTTTAAAAGTCTGTTAAAGAAGGCGGCTAAAAACCCAATCAATATTATGTATTTAAAATATTTAACAGCTGAACCACCATAGTTTCCAGTGATACTTAAAGTTGCTAAATATCCCGACATTAAAATTCCTGCTATTAGACCTGTTTGTATTACTTTCATACAATTTATACTTTGGTTTCGTCCAATTGTTCGAAAGGTTAACTAGAGATTTATAAGTAAGGAACTTAATATTCTAATAAGTGACTAATTATCTTTAATAATAACAATGAGCCTTAAAAAACAAATCAATAGTAGCGATGTACAATCTATCAAAACTGCTATAAGCAAAAACTTAAACCTTGTAAACAAACCGATTAAGTGGGGTCCACTTTTAAAAAACACGTCTCATCCACTTCACTACCTGTGTGATCGAGTATTTAGTGGTGACCTAAAAGACCGCTTAGCAGGCAATATCGCTCAGTTGCTAATTGATAATGGAGCAGATGTGAATGGCTACGGTTTCGAGCCGATGAAAGATACACCTCTTGTAGCAGCATCGAGCTTACATGCAGATAGTGTAGCTTTCGTACTAATAGAAGCAGGAGCAGATATACATCATGCAGGCTGTCTTGGGGGAACGGCCTTGCATTGGGCAGCTTGGTGCGGTAGGGATACAGTCGTAAGAAGATTACTAAAAGAGAAAATAGATCTTGATCGTAGATGTATCATGAATAAATCAACGGCCTTCTTTTGGGCGGCTCATGGTAGAGCCAATTCTGGAGATAAAAACCTACATAATCATTTAGCATGTGCTAGATTGCTAAGAGATGCAGGTGCTGACACAAGTATCCCAAACATAAATGACATCACAGCTGCAGAATTATTAAAAACTGATAATGCATTCCAAGAGATACTACTATCTGATGATAATTAGGCGCCTATCCTTTTTAAAATTATTGATTCATGTTTAAAAGTTTTGGTAACATTGCTAGAGCAAAATTTCTTGCTATAATAAACTGTATTCGAAGCGAACAAATCATAAGTTAGAATAAATAGTATCGTAGATTGACTCTAGAGATTGCCATATTTCTTTTAATAATTCTATTAGCATCTGTTGCATTTATTACAGAGTTTTTCTCTGTTGATAAGGTTGCTTTTCTTACGATGTCATGTCTATTGATGGCAGGACTGCTTACCCCGACAGAAGCCATAGCGGGATTTAGTAATTCTGCTGTTATTACCATACTTATGCTGATGATGATTACCTCCGCACTAGAGGTTAATAACAGTATGCAGATCTTAGCTAAGATATTTATACCATTTATCAAGAGGTCGATTTACATAGCACTACCATGCGTTATGTTACTTGTGGGTGGCATGTCCGCATTTGTCAGTACTACAGCCGTAGTTTTACTTTTGGTTAAGATCATGCCTGAGCTTGTAGAGAAGTATGATGTCAATCAATCAAGCTTAATGCTTCCTATATCCTATGCTGGCATCCTAGGAGGTAGCTGCACGCTAGTTGGCACAAGTACAAATTTAATAGTTAACCAAATTGCTGTCCAAAAAGGACTAGAAGGGTTTGAACTCTTTGATATTTCGGGGATTGGGATTATTTCATTGTTGATAGGCGTTATCCTCATCACTCTTCTAGCGCCGACCCTATTTAGTAAAAATCCAAAACTGGTAAAAAATAAAATCTTAGCTCCTAAATATATCTGTGTAGTCAGAATAAAGGAAGGCAATAAAATGATTGCTCGCTCTTATAAATCAAGTAAACTATACAAGGATAAAGACAGTCGAGTGCTACAAATAAATCGGCGAGGTGTAATCACTAAACATCCATTCTACTGGAAAAAATTTAGACTTGATGACGAGATCATGATCTCCACAAACAAAGAGACCATCCTAGAATTAAAAAGTGACAGTAGTTATGAATTTGTCAATCAAAATGATAATGCAAATAGTGGGAAAATACAAGATGCTAAAATCATAGAATTACTGATATTACCAGGATCTGGACTTATAGGTAAATCCTTTAATGATATTACTCCATCAGATCTTGACGGAGGACTAGCTCTCGGGATAAGTAAGCATAGAAATCTAGTGCACAGAACAAACAGACTTATCGAAAGCAAAGGTAGTACAGTACGAATAGACGTAGGCGATAAACTTCTTATAAAGATTGACCCAGATGATACTGTAGACTGGGCAGTTAATAATTATGGAGAGATACTTAATCAAATAGAATTTACTAAAGGCCAAAAGTTTAAACAGTATTTTTCCTTAGCTGTACTTACTCTCGTCCTAGGGCTTATAGGTTTTGGAGTTACTGACATTCTAAAAAGTACAATTATAGGAGTCTCCTTATTAATTATCACACGATCTTTTTCATTTGCAAATGCATATGAAAATATCAACTGGCAAATAATCTTTCTGTTAGTCTTTTTATTCCCTATCGGTACTGCTATGGCCAATAGTGGTGCTGATGAATGGTTATCAGGCCTCTTTGTCAGTTACCTCGGGCAGTTAGATACTCGGTATGTTTTGACCATATTATTCTTAGTAACCATGCTTATTTCTGGAGTAATTTCTAACAATGCTACAGCCATCGTTATTGCGCCATTAGCGATCTACTTAGCTGGTAATCTAGACGTAAGCCCATACCCCTTTCTAGTAGCAGTAATGATTGCTTCAAACTTTAGTTTTTTTACCCCAATAGGATACCAGACTAATACTATTGTTTATGGTATGAATCTTTATAAGTTTAAAGACTTCCTCATACTTGGAGGAATACTATCATTTGTATTGTGGATTAGTTGTGTTTTCTTGATTCCCTTTTTCTTTCCCTTTTAAATTTAGCCCACATTTCTTCTGGCAAAGATGTTCAAGTTTATATAACTTAACCTAATGGTACTACCCAAAAACCAAAATCTAATAACTTTCATAAATCTCTGCATATCATTAATTATAGTATGTAATTCTATAGCTGCTCAAAACTTAAGAATCAATGAAGTAATGTCCTCGAACTCAGCAATACTAGATGAAGACGGAGACACCCCAGACTGGATAGAACTTTACAACTATGGTAACTCACCTATCAATCTAAAAGGGTGGTATATAAGTGATGATATTAATAAACCTACAAAGTGGGTATTTCCTGAGTTGCTAGTTGAGCCAGATGATTATCTACTTCTATGGGCATCTGGAAAAGATAAATCAATCAATGGATCAGTAAGAACTCACATAGATCAAGGTGACAATTTTAGATACCTTGTACCCAGCGCTAATCCTAGTAGCAACTGGAATACCTTAACATTCAACGATAGTAATTGGAGAGAAGGTAGGTCGGGATTTGGTTATGAAGATAATGATGATGAGACTTTGCTAAATAGAGGTACCCGATCAGTATACTTAAGAAAAACATTTACTTTAAACGACTTAGCGACGATTGAGTCTTTATTATTACATCTAGACTATGATGATGCATTCGTAGCATATATTAACGGTATTGAGGTTGCTAGAGAGAATATAGCAGGTTCACCTCCTAACTGGAATCAAAACGCGACTACTGATCATGAAGCAAGAATCTACAGAGGTGACCAGCCAGATCTATTTCTACTCGAAGATTTATCTAATCTACTTCAAGAGGGTGAAAATATTCTTGCCGTCCAAGCACACAATGTATCTAGCAGCTCGTCCGACCTCACCATAATTCCTTTCTTAAGCATCCAGTACAATGTCAAAACTGACAAAGGCTCTTCTCCGCCAGAAATTCTTGCTCTACGCGATTTATTTCTACATACTAATTTTAAAATATCTGCTAGCAAAGAAACAATCTATCTCTTTGATGCTAAAGAAAATCTTATGGATAGCTTATTGGCCGAAAATATCCCAGCGGACCTATCTACTGGAATAGCAACTTCCTCAGGAGATCAAGTTATATTTGCCAATGCAACCCCGGGCACCGTTAACGATGGCCAGTCATTCAAAGGTATTGTTGATCAGACCATTTTGTTTTCAAAGGAAGGAGGAAATACTAATCCATTTGAACTTGCCTTAACTGGTGTTGATCCCAGTTTTACTATACGATATACCCTAGACGCCTCAGAGCCTGATGAATCTTCAGAAGTGTATAATGGTCAGTTGAATATAAGTAAGACAACAGTAATCAGAGCTAAAATATTTAAGGAAGGCCTAATACCTTCTGCTACCCAAAGCAATGTCTATCTTATAGGCAAAACACATAGCTTACCAATCATAGACCTGATCACAGACAGTAAAAACCTCTATGATAATACCGACGGAATCTACATCAGAGGAGCAGGTGCAGAAAGTGCATTTCCGCATTTCGGCGCTAACTTTTGGGAAGATTGGGAGCGACCTGTCAATTTTAGATTCACAAGAGGAACCGAAAGCTATGCTATTGATGCAGGATTAAAAATATTCGGTGGCTGGTCTAGAGGCAATGCTCAAAAGTCATTTTCAATATTTGCAAGAAGTAAATATGGAACAGGTGAAATGGACTTCCCATTTTTTGAGACCCGAGATTATAATTTATTTCAGTCACTTGTGATGAGAAACTCAGGTAACGATTGGCTGAGGACGATGTTTAGAGATGGACTTATAACGGGACTCATGGAAGGCAGTGGTCTTGATCTCCAAGCCTACCAGCCTGTAGTAACTTATATGAACGGTGAATACTGGGGTATCTATAATCTTAGAGAAAAAATCAATGAGCACTTTGTCGTTTCCAAACATGGAGGCAAACCTGAGGACGTCACCCTACTCGAGCGAAATGGAGAAATAATTTTTGGAGATAATGAAGCATACTTAGACCTAATAGATTTTGTCTCTTCACATAACTTGAGTAATACTTCTAATTATAAACAGGTAGAAGATAAGGTAGATATAGAAAATATGATCACCTACCAGATCGCCCAGATATATTTTAATAATACCGACTGGCCAGGTAATAACATCAAGTTCTTTAAGACCAAAAATGGTAAATGGCGCTGGATACTATTTGATACCGATTTCGGGCTTAATATCTGGGATGGTAACGGCACTACCAATAATACACTTGAGTTCGCATTAGAATCAAATGGACCCAACTGGCCTAACCCTCCTTGGTCTACCTTACTGTTTAGATCTTTGATTCAAAATTTAGAATATCGAAATAGATTTATTAATCGATTTGCAGATGAGATGAATAGCAGATTTTTAAATTCAAATATATCAAGCCAAATAAGTAAAGTATCGGGAGCGATTCAGCCAGAGATAACTAGCCACTTTGGGCGATGGAATGGCGATCCGTCTCAATGGAATGGTCATATACAAAGAATGAGAGATTTTTCTCTAAGGAGACCTTCTATCATGAAAAATCATATCACTAAACAATTTGCCCTTCCTAACTATCATAATATAAGCGTATCAAATCCTAATCCAAATTTTGGATTTGTAAGGCTCAATAGTTTAGTGATAGATGCTGGGTACTGGCAAGGAGACTACTTCGAAACAGTCCCTATTACCATGATTGCGATTCCTAAGGAGGGATATAAGTTCTCAAGATGGGAAGGAGCAGCTAACTCCACAGAGCAAGAAATCAATATTAACCTTACGCAAGGAAGTACTATTACACCAATCTTTGTCGAAGACAATAGCAACTTGCTTGACCTTACCATCAACGAAATCAACTATAGCTCAAGTGAAGATCATGACACAGGAGACTGGATAGAATTGTACAATCCTAGTAGCTCGACCAAAGATATCTCACAGTGGATAATCAAAGATAGTGACAATGAACATGCGTACACAATACCTGAAGGTACGCTTATCGAAAATGACGGATACTTAGTCGTAACCCGTAATAGTGACAAGTTCATGGCTCTCCATTCCACAGTTACTAATATGGTAGGTGACATGGACTTTGGCTTATCGTCTAGCGAAGACATGGTGAGACTTTACAACCCTGAAGGGGTACTGGTAGACAGTGTAAGTTATACCTCTACTGCACCATGGCCAGAGGATGCGGCAGGGCAAGGGTTTACATTAGAGCTTACAGATCCAGGACTTGACAATAGCAATCCTGAACACTGGGACAATATCCACCAATACGGTAGCCCTGGAAGATCTAACCGTAAGAGTACCGCTACTCAGAATTTATCAGATCACTTGGACATCTCCCTATCACCAAATCCTACACCAGGTAATATACGCTTAGAATTTTCTTTAGCAGAGAGTGAATACTTGTCAATAAATCTGGTAGATATCAACGGTAGGCAATTAAAAGAATTTTCTAATCAAAAATTTAGCTCAGGAGATCATAGCTTACAAATTCAAGTAAATGACTTACCAAATGGTGTCTATTTCCTGCGTTTCCGTTCAGACAAAGCCATAAATATTATCACTATTAGATTCATTAAACTTTAATGAGGTATACGATAATCTGTTAAAGCTAATTTTAAGTATTAAGCAGAGATCAATAAGAATATAGTACCACTCAAAAACTTAATTTTTCTAATCAAGTTTATATATTGAAAAACCGACTCTCCTTTGAAAAATGAAAGTGTAGCAATTTATTGGCTTAAAAGAGACTTGAGGCTTGCAGATAATATGGCATTGTCTGCAGCGCTGAGTAGTCACAAGAAAGTCATTCCTTTATTTATCATGGAACCTTCTTTCCTTAAGGCTCCAGAAACTTCAATTTTTCATGTCAATGCAGTCATTACAGCACTAAATGATTTAAAATCTCAGCTAAGCCAATCAAATAGGAATATAGCAATAGTATATGATGAGGTCATTGCAACTTTGGATCGACTACATAACGCACATCCGTTTTCGGTAATCTACAGTCATGAGGAGATCGGAATCAACAGAACTTACAAACGCGATTTAGCCGTAAAGGCTTGGTGTAATAAAAATGAAGTAGTATGGAAAGAGTACAGGCAGACAGGTGTTTTTAGAGGTAAGATTAATCGAGACGACAGGAATAAACTATGGAAAGCTTTCACTTTTGATAAGCTATTTCCAAAACCTACTAAGGCAGATATAAGCAAGCTATTTATCCCCTCAGCATATGAGAAGATAGTTTACCCTATCGATACCAACTGCAGTCCCAGCGATTTTGGATATGAGCTAGATCCAAAATTAAAACTGCAAGAAGTAAGTGAATCAGGGGCCTATAAAACGCTACATGATTTTCACTATAATCGAGGAATAGCTTATCGTGGAGGTATAAGTTCTCCGCTAACTGCACTTACTGCTGGATCAAGAATGTCCGCTCACTTAGCATGGGGAACGATTACAGGACGGCAGGTCTACCAAACTACTCTTGCGCGCCTTGCCGAACTTAAATCTTCTAATGACCCGCATGCTAGTAGGTGGCGAAAATCTTTAAGTTCTTTTATCTCACGACTTCATTGGAGAGATCATTTTATCCAGCGGTTAGAGTCCGAGCCCGATATGGAATTAATGCCTTTAAACGCTGCATATCATAAACTAAAGTATGATAACTCTGAAGAGTATCTATCTGCTTGGATTCAGGGACAGACAGGATTCCCTCTAGTCGATGCTTGTATCAGGTGCTTACGGCAAACTGGTTTTATTAATTTTAGGATGAGATCGATGATTACCTCTATCGCCTGTCATACACTCAAGATAGATTGGCGAGTTATCGATCACCCTTTGGCTAAGATGTTTGCAGATTATGAGCCAGGCATACACCTAAGTCAGCTCCAAATGCAGGCCGGCGTAGTTGGGATCAATACCCTTAGAATATATAGTCCAAACAAACAAATCGTAGATCAAGATCCTAATGCTATTTTTATAAAAGAGTGGATACCAGAACTCAGGAATCACACTGCCCAGCAAATCATAGACCATCGAGACCAGCCGCTAGGTGATTATCCATCACAACTTACCGATTGGTGGAGCTCAGCTAAGGTAATGCGCAATCAAATATGGGAGATCCGTAAGCTACCAGAAACGATGCAGTTAGCCAACAAAGTTTATGAAAAACATGGCTCCAGAAAACGACCAATGTCAAAACGATTTCCAAAAAAGAAAGCTAAAAAAGTTAAGCCGGCAAGTAATCAGCTAAAGCTAGAGCTATAGTAACCGGCAAAAATATTTTTATGTATTATGCGAAACTAAATGTCTAGCGCATAGATCCTAATAAAAAACAGTACTCTCCGAAGTCTCTTTGTGAAATTCAAGATCAGCTCGCACACTATCCAACTTCATGCTTATGGTCTTCAGGGCAATCTTACCGAATGACAGGTTCATCTATAAGTTCCCGCCTTTTGATTTCTCTTATTTTTATTATTGAAATCAGCCTATCAGTTTCCTCTGCTGTAAGTACGACGTACTTACTAATATTTGCCAAAAGATTAGTGTAAAGGTCCATGTTTAATTCCATAATATTTAGTGCCAATATAACGCTCTTCCCTTATCACTTAATTCCTTAAGCCTGTAAGAGAATACGGATAACTTGACTAAAAGATAAAATAATAACACCAACTATCCTTCGTTTAAATAGCACCAAAAATAAATCATAAGTCAGTAATTTGATAATGTTGAGAATCTACCTATTAATTTTGATTATTGTTTTAATGTCTTGCTATGCTACCGATAACAAAGTCTCAATCAAGACTCAAAGCTTAGTAGAGGACAGTACAGAAAATGTTGCTCAAAAAACTAAAACCACTCTAAAAACTAGGATCAATCCTCCAACCGATTACAAACGATCAGTAATCGACAAGAACTCTTTCCAAGCCTATCTACGGACTTTAAAACTAAAACCAGAAGGGTCAAAAGTCAGATACTTTGATGGATCTATAAAATCAAATACAGAGGTGTATCATGCGGTAGTAGATCTGGATATCGGGGACAGAGATTTACACCAGTGTGCTGATGCTGTCATTAGATTAAGAGCCGAGTACTTATGGCATCAGAAGAAGTATGATCAAATCCACTTTAATTTTACGAATGGATTTAGAGTTGATTATTCTGAATGGATGAAGGGTAAAAGAATGATTATAAACGGAAACAAAACTAGCTGGAACAATCGCAACAATCCGTCTAATACCTACCAGGACTTTTGGAAATACATGGAGTTGATATTTGCATATGCCGGCACTGCTTCCCTTGAAAAAGAACTACAACCTATAGCAATAGGAGATGCTAAGATTGGTGATATGCTAATACAAGGTGGTTATCCTGGGCATGCTGTAATCATAGTTGATAAGGCTGTCAATCATGAAAATGACAGTTTCTTATACTTGCTTGCACAAAGCTATATGCCAGCGCAAGAGCTGCAGATTCTCAATAATCCAAATAACGATAACATCAGTCCTTGGTATGAATTAAAAGAAGGTACAATCAAGACTCCTGAGTGGAAATTTACAAGCGATAATCTAAAGCGGTGGAGAGAATAATAAAAATGCCTTAATATTTTATCCTTTACTATCTAATTAAAACCCCTGCAATAATTCCATAATCTTTAATCTCTAGCAGTATGTTATGGAATCAGTCAATTGCTTAATCTTCTATGAAGGATCTTTCTGAGAACATTGACAGGAAATCAATAAAAATATAAAAATGGAAATCGAAAAATCATCTTGCGATATTTCATTTTACTTTCGATTCAAATGTTATTCGCTTTTTAAATGATTTAAAACATAGGTCAAAAGATAAGATCCTGATTGTAGCTCAAATCGCCATGAAATATTACTTGAGAAGACAGGACCACTATTTATAAATTTAATGAAGGCTCAGACTTCAATCAGTTGCACGTTAACTATCATTATGTTTTTAAATCGCTTCATTGTATATTAATTAAATTACCTATACTTAGCCCGTAAAATATAGTAATCAAGATGCTACTAAAAAGTATAAAACTCTTACTACCGATAACTATCTTAATAAGCTTATCCTGCAGCATTAAAAAAGCAAGTACCTCAGCAGCAACAGATACACTAAAATTCACCAACCTTTTTAGTAGCGACTGGAATGAAGATATCTCTTGCTATCGCATCCCAGCAATAGTCACCGCTAATAATGGTGATCTACTAGTTGCCATCGACGAGCGAGTTCCATCCTGTGGCGACCTAAAATGGAGTAAAGAAATAAATATAGTCATTCGTAGAAGTTCTGATAATGGTGAGTCTTGGACCGACATAGAACGTGTCGCAGATCATCCTTACGGTCAAAGTGCATCTGATCCATCTATGATTGTAGATAAAATCACAGGGGAAATTATTCTATTTTATAATTACATGGATCTTGATAAGGAGAAAGACGTCTACTACCTCAAGATGATGACGAGTAAAGACAATGGTATATCGTGGGGTGAGCCTATAGACATCACCTCCCAGATTAGCAAACCTTCTTGGCACAATGATTTTAAATTTATCACATCTGGTCGGGGAATCCAGACTCGAGCAGGCAAGTTGATACATACAATGGTTAATCTAGATAGTGGTTTACATTTGTTTTATAGCGATGATCATGGTAAGTCCTGGAACCTCTTAAACACACCTCTGCTGCCCGGCAACGAATCCAAAATAGTAGAACTAGACAACGGTTCTTGGATGGTAAACTGTAGACTTAATGGCCCTGGCATGCGTCATATCCATACTTCTGATGATCAAGGTAAGACTTGGATCGATAAAGCTGACCCCACCTTGGTGGACCCCGGCTGCAATGCCAGTATTATTAGATATACCTCTAAATCTGCAGGCGATGATAAGAATAGATTATTATTTGCAAATGCTAATAGTGCAGATGGAAGAGTAAACTTAACGGTAAAAATTAGCTACGACGAAGGTCAGACTTGGTCAACTGGCAAATCTATTTATACTGGCGGATCAGCCTACTCTACAATGACTATTCTTGATAATCAGGATATCGGATTAGTGTTCGAAAAAGATGATTACAAAGAAAATGTATTCACAAGTTTTAGCCTAGAGTGGCTTACAAACGGGCAAGACAAAATTACACCTAAAAAGAGTAAAAAGTAAAAGGCAAACAGAATATTCTGAATGCCTTAAAATTTTTTAAACCTTCGTTATAAATATACGCTTACTTTGTAGACTATGAATAAGTTAACATATTATGGTGATCCTATGTGCTCTTGGTGTTATGGGTTTGCCCCAGAATTAAAATCGATCCTTGAGGCATTACCAGAGATCACTTTCGAATTAGTATTAGGTGGCTTAAGGCCATATGGCAAAGAGCCGATTGTAGGAATGAAGAATTTCCTACTTAAGCACTGGGTGAAAATTCAGGAATCAACTGGACAACCATTCTCTCATGATATTCTAGATAATGAAACGTTTTACTATGATACGGAGCCAGCTAACCGTGCTGTAATCACTGCACGAGAAATGAAGAAAGGAATAGACTTAAATTTTTACGACGATGTGCAAACAGCATTTTATGCACAAAGTAAAAATGTGTTACAAACAAATACCTTCGTAGATATAGCAGCAAAATATGATCTAGACCTGACAGTGTATGCTCAGAAATTCGAATCTGATGAACTGAAAGATAAGACAAGAGAAAGTTTCTCTTACACTATTGAGCAAGGAGTAAATGCATTCCCCACCCTAGTCTTCGAAACTTCTGAGCGTAAGTATCTGCTGTCAAGAGGATATCAAAAAGCTGAACCTCTTTTGGAAAAAATAAATCAAATACTATCTTCGCCTTCCTAAATAAAAATTATGAGCAAACCTGCATTAGCGCACATCGTATACTTCTGGCTAAAAGAAGGTACAACCGACGAAGATAAAAAAGCATTCGAAGCTGGATTAGAGCAACTCGGTAAGATTCCATTAATACAATCCTTTAACTGGGGCGTACCAGCCAAGGCTGAAAAAAGAGATGTCGTAGATGATAGTTTTGACTATTGTATCAATTCATTTTTTGAATCAATAGAAAATGAAGCAGCCTACCAAATAGACGCAGATCATCATATATTTATAGATAACCACTCCCACATCTGGGAAAAAGTGATAGTCTATAACAATGATGTAAAATAAATTTAGTAGATGGTCTTAAAGCAGTTTTCTTAGCTTAAACTCGACCAATAAAAACATGCCTACAAATAAGATCTAATCTAGATTTAGAATCTATGAGTGTGATCAAGTCTATTAATGGGCCCATATTTCAATTCGATTCTATCCAAATCCCGCAAGCTCTACTTGTGTGAAATCTGAATTTATTCTAATTGATCCTTGATCCGACATTGCTTGTACTTCACCGTCCACTTTCAATTCTTTAACCGGAAATGGTAGCCCAAAGAATTGTAATTCATAATCAAATGACACTTTATATTTCCCTTCTACTGATTGCTTAATAGATAGGGAATTACTAGTCCCAGTTAGATCAAAAGTCGACATTCTAAAATCTCCCTTTTCGTAATCATAGCCGTCTTTATCATCTTCAAAAAGTTTACTCACTTCTTGACCGTCTTTGTAAAAGACTTTTAACGTCACGACTTCTATTTCTTGCTCTCCAACATATTGTTGGATTGGGTACATTGGTAATACAGCCCCACCTTTTATAAACATTGGCACCTTATCTAATGGTGCATTGATCTTTACTTCTTTGCCTCCCTCAAACTTTACGTTAGACCAGAAGTCATACCAATCACCTCTCGGCAAGTACATATTTCTACTCAGAGCCTTCTCTTTGACAATCGGACAAACTAGAATATGATCGCCACACAAAAACTCATGATCACGTTTGATAGTCTGTATATCTTCTTGATCATAAAAAACGATCGGTCTCAGCATCGGCACTCCAGACTTATGATAGTCATAAAAGCTGGTGTATATATACGGCAATAGCTGATATCTCAGCTCTACAAATTTCCTGAAAAGTTGTAAAGTCTCATCATCAAATGACCAAGGCTCTTGATCACCATGATCTCCAGAAGAATGCACTCTACAGAATGGATGAAAAATACCTAGCTGTATCCATCTCACCATCAATTCTCCAGTAGGCTGATCGATAAATCCTCCTATATCCGATCCGCTAAACGAAACGCCAGAAATCGCCAGGCGTTGACATTGCACATCTGCTAACCACAGGTGCTCCCAGGTAGCGATATTATCGCCAGTCCATACGCTAGAGTATCGCTGCATTCCTGAGTATCCTGATCTAGTAATAATTAAGGTCCGCTTACCATCTCTAAATTTCTTGACCCCCTCTGCCGTTGCGCGAGCCATCTGCATACCATAGACATTATGCGCTTTACGGTGACTACATTGGTTGCCATCATAATCATGTAATACAGTAGGTTTAAATGTCTGCCCCTCCACTTCAAATACGGCAGGCTCATTCATATCATTCCATACTCCTGCCACACCTACATCTTTGATTAACCCTTCGTATAAATCGGCCCACCATTCTCTCACTTCAGGTTTTGTAAAATCAGGGAAATAACACTCGCCAGGCCAGACCTTACCTTGCACATATCCACCATCAGGCCATTTACAGAAATAATCATTTTCTATTCCTTGCTGATAGATATCATATTCTTTATCGATTTTAATCCCTGGATCGATAATCACCATGGTCTGAAAACCTTGGTCTTTAAGCTCTGCTACCATTCTTTTTGGATCTGGAAATCGCTCATCATCCCAGGTAAAGCACCTAAAGCCATCCATATAATCTATGTCTAAGTAAATGGCATCACAAGGGATATGGTATTCTCTAAATTTATTGGCTATCTCTTTTACCTTTGACTCTGGATAGTAGCTCCATTTGCACTGTTGAAAACCTAGTGCCCACATAGGTGGCATCTCTGGTGTTCCAGTTAGCATCGTATATCTACTACACACGTCCATCAGATTAGGGCCTCCGATGTAGTAATAGTTCATCTCTCCACCATGCGCCCAAAAACTCATAACATCTGTACGCTCTTCTGCAAAGTCGAAGTATGTCTTAAACGAATTGTCGAAAAAGATGCCGTAGCCTTGTCCCTTATGTAAGCCATAGTAGAATGGGATATTCTTGTAAAGCGGGTCAGAGTCTTTGTGGTACCCATAGGTATCCGTTCCCCAGTTTTTAAATTTCTTTCCCTTAATATTTAGATCTGTTGGCTTGTCTCCTAACCCATAGAATTGCTCATCGGCTAAGACCTTCTTAGTCATCTGTACTATGTGTCCTCCATACTCTTCATTAGCTTCCCAATGAAATCCCTTCTCGTCTTCATTAAGTAAATTGCCAACCTTGTCTAGAAAGCCGATAGACAGATTATTTTTTTGTATCCTACAAGTTACTTCCGATGTATGTAAAAATAAATGGCCTTTAGTCTCTTCTATTTTGATGTCCGTATCTTCTATTGCAAAAGCAGGATCTATACCATAAGAAAAATCATTTTGATAACGACCTTCAATAGCATATCTCAACCTAAGAATATGTGGTGTGATCACGTATACACGTAAGACGAGGTCATTCTCACAGACGCACTCTAGTATGTTATTCTCCAGCTTATGATCTATGAGTTTACCTGCATGATCTTCTTTCTCAGTATATTCTATTTCTATATTCTTTTTTAATGGTTGCATACTTTTATAAGTGGATTTTAATTTTAAATTTTGAATCAGCTGTCATCTCTACAAATCGGTGCTTCAAATATATAATTCTGTTTGTTATCAAATAACTCTAAATGGCAGAATAATTAGTATGCTAAACTCCGTAAACGTTTTCACATCTTTGTTTTACCGTAATTAGCAGTAAATCAGCTTACATATTTTAATTCTATGCGTCGTGGAAATTCGATTCCTAATTTATTAACAGAAAGCTATGAATGAAATTTATACGGTCGTGATCTATCCTTGCACCCCTATTATACTATCTCCAGCAATAACCGCCCCTTTCTTAATGATAACAATACCATCTCTGATACAATAAGTATCAGTCTCGGTATCCTCCAGATCCTTACCACCTTTGATACTTACATTATGTCCAATCCGTGCATTTTTGTCTATGATGGTATCTTGTATAAAACAATTATTACCAATCCCCAGAAGCTCATTAGTCTTTAGATTTTCGATATCATCTAGGGTCTGATAATAGTCGTTACCCATGAGTATACAATCTCTTAGAATGGTGTTTTGCCCGATCCGTGATCTTACCCCAATGACACATCTTGATATTTCTTTAGCATGGCTGATACATCCATCTGATATCAGTCCGTGAGTAACCTTAGTCCCAAAAAATTTAGAGGGTGCAAGCATCCTTGCATGGGTGTAGATTTTATTATTATTATCATATAAATGAAACTCCGGTAAGTAACCCGTGAGTCTTAAGTTAGCTTCATGAAAGGAAGTGATACTTCCGATATCAGCCCAATAGCCATCATAAGGAAAACTCCCAACCTTGTACTCTGCACTGCTGACAGCATAAGGTATGATCTCCTTACCAAAATCATTTGCTTGAGGATTTTCTGCAAATAACTTCTTCATGATATCCTTGCTAAACACATAAATACCCATAGACGCCAAGTAGTGTTTATCCGCAGAAGTATATTTCTCTGGCAAAGCAGATTTCCATTTCTCGACTTCATCAGCACTTGGCTTCTCGACAAAACTATCTATAAAGCCTTCTTCATTAACTTTCATAATACCAAAACCAGTAGCATCTTTTGCCACAACTGGAATAGTGGCTACAGTAACATCAGCTTTTTCTGCCACGTGATACTCTAGTATTGATTCAAAATCAAGTTTGTATAATTGATCACCTGACAGTATAAGCACATGCTCATAATCTACTTTCTCTAGCCTTGCATAAGTCTGTCTCACTGCATCTGCCGTTCCCTGAAACCAGTCCTTACTATCTCTAGTCTGTTCTGCAGCCATAATATCTACAAAGCCACTAGAGAACTTGTCAAAGTGATAGGTATTCTTTATGTGCCTGTTGAGTGACCCAGAGTTGAACATAGTCAAAACGAACATTTTATTAATATTAGAATTGAGACAGTTGCTGATCGGAATATCAATCAATCGATATTTGCCTGCTATCGGCACTGCAGGTTTTGATCTATCTTTTGTCAATGGATAAAGCCTTGATCCGACTCCTCCCCCTAAAATTAAAGCTACTGTCTTGTCTATCATATTATATTATTCTTTTGTGAGTGCTCTGTAAAGACCTGCATACTCTTGAGCTGACCTATCCCAAGAAAAATCTAGTTTGACGATCTTATTTCTTAAAGCAATAAATTTCTTTTTGTCAGTATATAACTTTGAGACTCGAGTGAGAGCCATGAGTATATCAATTATCGTGGCATCTTTGAATGCGATACCATTCCCCCCTTCTTTTACATCTGGCACCGTATCTATTAATCCTCCTATAGATCTTACTACTGGTATGGTTCCATACCTCATACTAAACATTTGATTAAGTCCACACGGTTCAAATCTCGATGGCATGATCAAAAAATCTGAGCCTGCGTAGATTGCTCTTGCAAGCTTTTCATCATAGGCAATGCTACAGGCAACATTCTTCGGGTACTTTTGGGCTAAGGCTAGCACCTCTTCTTCTATCCTTGAATCACCAGACCCTAAGATCATAAAATTAACATCATCTTCACGCTTAAGATATTGATCTATTGCAGGTGCAAGCAAATCGGCACCTTTCTCATATGCAAATCTACCTATGAAACTTAGCAGCACTTTCTTCTGCCCTAATTTCACTTTCTTACATAATTTCTTTTTGCTATCTTTTTTAAACCCATCCCAGTCCTCATTCTTTAAGTGCACATCTAGTAGTTTATCAGATGCTGGGTTCCATACTTTATCATCTATTCCATTCAAAATACCTAAGCTCTTACCTTTCTCATCTTTGATGAGCGGTGTAAGACTTCCTAGATCCTCGACTAGCTCTTCCATGTAAGAGGGTGAGACTGTATTGACTCGCCATGCGCATTTAATTGCAGTAGCAAGGCAGTTTATCTCTTTATCCCAATCAAGCATACCCCTATACTTATTATCAAATTTTGGTAATAGATTACCTTTCTCCCAGTCCCATACTCCTCGGTATTGACCATTATGAATGGTAAAAAATGTAGGCGTTTGCTTAAACACCTCATACCTCTTCACATACTTTATCATAAAGGTTATTAATCCCGTCATGTGATCATGGCAGTGAAATACATCGAAGGTTTGAGATCCTTTCTTAAGCCATTCTAGTACAGCAATTTGGAAACTTAAGTTACGCTCCGCCTCATCTGGAAACGCATTGCCATCTTTTCCTAGATAGACTTGAGCTCTATCAAATTTACCCGGGATATCTATACAATAAAGCGGAAATCCTAAGTTAGTACTTACCAACTTCTCGACTTTATAATTAATCTTCTCAGCACCTAAAGTAAATTTCCCTTTAGCTATTGGACTAAAAGATTCTTTAGCAAACCATTTGTTATGGTATTTAGGAATTACTACTGAGGCGCTTACTCCAGCCTGATGCAAATAGATAGGTAAGGATCCTACAACATCTCCCATCCCTCCTGCCTTTGCAGCTGGATAGCATTCTGAGGAAATATGTAGGGCTTTGATCATTTAATTCTTGGCTTTAATATTATACCAGATAAAGATGGTAATGTCACACGAATAGCATAGGGTTTACCATGGACCTGCTTCTCTACTGGCTTAAAAATATTTCCATTAAGTGATCCACTGCCGTAATATTTATCGTTATCAGAACTAAATATTTCTTCTAATGTTCGATCATCATATACTCCAATCTCATAAGCATCATGCTTTGTCGGAGTAAAGTTGAGAATAATAATCACGTAATCTTTATCCGATTTTCTAATAAAGGAAATTACAGAGTTATCTGAGTCAGATGTATCTAACCATTCAAAACCTTCCGACCCATAATTATACTTATGGAGACTAGGTTCTGATCTAAATAAATTATTGAGATCTTTTACCAATGACTGCATTCCTTTATGCGGAGCCTGCTCTAATAGCTCCCATGACACACTCTTATCTACATCCCACTCTTCTTTCTGAGCTATCTCTCCTCCCATGAAATTTATTTTTTGACCAGGATGGGTAAACATATAGATATATAGCAATCTGAGGTTAGCAAATTGTTGCCACTCATCCCCAGGCATTTTAGATAGCATAGATTTTTTACCATGCACTACCTCATCGTGAGAAAGTGGCAGCATAAAATTTTCTGAAAATGCATAAAGCAAACTTCTAGTAATATCGTTTTGATGGTATCGTCTATAGATAGGCTCCTTCTCTATATACTCAAGGGTATCATTCATCCAACCCATCATCCACTTAAGGCCGAAGCCTAATCCTCCAAAATGTACTGGTCTGGTTACACCAAAAAACGCAGTGGATTCTTCTGCAATCATCTGTACATCTGGATACTCATGATAAATTGATTTATTGAGATCCTTGAGCAGTTGAATGGCTGCTATGTATTCATTTTCTCCAAATTCATTGGCTTCCCACTCACCATCATTTCTGGAGTAATCAAGGTAGATCATAGAAGCCACCGCATCTACTCTCAAGCCATCTGCATGAAACAGATCACACCAAAAGTGCGCACTAGACATCAGGAATGATCTGATCTGAGGTCTTTCATAATTAAAGATGAGGCTATTCCAATCAGGATGAATTCCTTTTTTGGGATCTGGGTGCTCATATAACTGACTACCATCAAAATCTGCAAGTGCATGCTCGTCACTAGGAAAATGCGCCGGCACCCAATCTAGGAATACACCTACCCCAGCTTGATGCAGAGCATCTACCAGAATTTTTAATTCCATTGGATTGCCGAATCTACTAGTAGGTGCAAAAAAACCTGTACACTGATAACCCCATGATGGATAATAAGGATGTTCCATAATGGGCAAAAACTCCACATGTGTGTAACCCATCTCAGAGACATAATCAACTAACTCTGTCGCTAATTCACTGTAGTGAAGAGAGCGGCCTTCTGCATGATTTTTTTTCCAGCTACCTAGATGCAATTCATAAACTGAGATCGGACTTTCTAGACTATTTGCTGATTTGCGATTAGACATCCATGTACTATCCTTCCATTGATGGTCATCTGTCCACACTACACTTGCGGACTTAGGGGGCATCTCGTATAATCTTGCATATGGATCAGCCTTCTCTCTAATCTTACGATCATGATTGGAAGAGATGCGGTACTTATACAGCGCACCTTTTTTTACTCCACTTATAAATCCTTCCCATATCCCGGAGCTATCCCATCTTACATATAACTCATGATCATGGCCACTCCAATCATTAAAATCACCAATGACCTCTACCTTACTTGCCGAAGGTGCAAATACTGCAAAGTAAACTCCTTCCTCTCCCTCTAACTCGATAATGTGACTACCAAACTTCTGATAGAGCTTATAATGCGTACCACTATTAAACAAATCAATATCAAAATCAGTAAATAAACTGTGATTCTTTATCTCGTAAGCCATTGTTTCCTATTCTATTTTCAACAAAATTTAATATACTGCAATCTGCGCTGATCCCAAGTCTAAATGCTAATTAAATTGTTATACCCAAGCTCCTAATTAGATACTTTATGTATAACTAATTTATATCAATTTTACTAATAGACGCCTTTACTAGCTTTAAAATTCTAATGTCAAAACTAAAGTTGGTAGTACTAAAAAACAGTCCTTGCTTTTATGTTGACCAGGGTAAGCCTACTTCTTTTTATCAGACTTCCCTACATATACTGATGTTACTCTTTTAGCCAAGCCCTTCTCATATAATTATTATTGGATATAAGTTTATAAGATGTCAAAATAGAATAGCAATAAAATAATTGCGGTTATTCAATATTAGTCTTGTAAAATGATAAATTACAGATACTTCTAAAAGTACTTAAATGACGTTAACGAATCTTGACTGGACTATCGTAGTCGCATATTTTCTATTTGTGATGATTATAGGTCTTGCGGTATCTCGCAAAGCAACTTCTAATGTATCAGATTTCTTTTTATCGGGTAGGAATATGCCATGGTGGTTATTAGGGGTATCAATGGTTGCAACAACCTTCTCTGCAGATACGCCTAATCTCGTTACTGGGCTTGTGAGAGAGCAAGGGGTTGCAGGTAACTGGGCTTGGTGGGCATTCCTTATCACTGGTATGCTAACCGTATTCGTATATGCAAAGCTCTGGAGAAGATCAATGGTTGTAACCGATGTAGAGTTTTATGAGTTAAGATACAGCGGTAAATCAGCGGCATTCTTGCGCGGCTTTAGAGCGCTATACTTAGGACTCGTATTTAATGTATTGGTCATGGGGGCCGTATCACTTGCAGCAATAAAATTTGGGGAGATCGTCTTGGGAATGCCCGGTTGGCAGACCTTACTGATTGCTGGATCTATCACCCTAGTCTACAGTACACTGGGCGGACTAAAAGCAGTAATTATTACCGACTTTGTGCAATTCGTCTTGGCAATGATAGGATCAGTATGGGCATGTATATATGTCTTAGGACTACCGGAGGTCGGCGGGCTGGATGGACTCTTATCAAATGCAGATGTAATGGCAAAGACCTCTATCCTTCCTGACTTTTCTGATCCCTCTGTCTGGGTACCTATACTGATAGTTCCACTAGCTGTCCAGTGGTGGGCATCTTACTATCCTGGATCTGAGCCGGGTGGTGGTGGTTATATCGCACAGCGTATGTTTAGTGCCAAAGATGAAAAAAATGCCATAGGGGCTACCTTACTTTATAATGTGGCCCACTATGCTCTGCGCCCGTGGCCATGGATCCTAATTGCATTGGCCTCACTTATCATTTTCCCTGATCTAGAACAAATCAAAGAAACCTTCCCTAATCTATCCGAAGATAAGGTAGGTCATGATGTTGCTTATCCCGCGATGCTGACACTGTTACCCTCTGGACTATTAGGTCTGGTCGCCGCATCACTTGTTGCTGCGTTTATGAGTACCATGTCAACACAATTAAATCTAGGGGCCTCTTACCTTGTGAATGATGTCTATCAACGATTTATAAATCCAAATGCTAGTCAAAAACAACTAGTGCGAGCAGGCCAAGGGTTTACTGTAATATCTGCAGTACTAGGTCTTGGTCTTGGTCTAATGCTGACTGATGCGACGCAAGCATTTAATCTCCTGTTATTACTGGGAGCAGGTACTGGACTCATTTATATCCTAAGATGGTTTTGGTGGCGGATCAATGCTATGACTGAGATTGTGGCGATGATTGCTTCATTAGTCATCGCGAGTTTTTTCTCTTTTTACGATCATGGGATTGTTGGCTGGCAAACGATTGTAATAGGCGCTGTTCTTACCACAATAATATGGGTAGCTGCTACTTACATGACACCTGCCACAGACGAAGAAACCTTGAGATCATTTCACCAAAAAATAAAACCAGGAGGGCATGGTTGGGATGCCGTACTCAATAGGGCTAAAGCTCAGGGTGTATCCATGGACCCTGGAGAAGGAGGTCTTGCCTTAGGTGTGATGTGTATGTTGATTGGTACGTTTACAGTCTATGCAGCCTTGTTTGCTACAGGCAGCTTAATCTATGGTAACCTATCTACCGCTTTGATCATGATCGTAATCTCTCTTGCAGGGGCATTTTTCTTATTCAAAGCATGGGGGCGAGTTTCTTAGTGCCCCTAGTTAATAATCTTTGTTTAGCATCTATTATCCATATGGATATTAGAATTGATCTTGTATAGTTTTTTTTTATATTGTATATAAATTATACTAACTATGAAATTAGGCGCATTCTCATTAAGCCTTAGCGTGAAAGATCTTATTGTCTCAAAAGATTTTTATGAAAAACTAGGATTCCTAGTATTAGGAGGTGGAATAGAAAAGAATTATCTCATCATGAAAAATGAAAATACTTTGATCGGATTATTTCAGGGCATGTTTGAAGGTAATATAATGACCTTCAATCCTGGCTGGGATGAAAACGGTAAGAACACCCCAGAATACAAAGATGTTCGCGATATTCAAAAATCACTTTTATCTCATGGTGTAAAATTGGATTCAAAAGTAGATACTTCAACCTCAGGACCAGCAAATATTATGCTCAAAGATCCAGATGGCAATTTGATACTTATTGATCAACATCGATAGGCTTAGATTTATTATTCGAGCAAACTTTTAAATTAAGGAGATTGTTATCAACCTCATGCCTGCACTATCCTATTGCTTCATTGACAACTTTTTGAGCTTCCTCTTGTAACTGCTGCAGGTGTTCTTTACCCTTAAAGCTCTCCGCATAAATCTTATAAATATTCTCCGTACCTGATGGTCGCGCTGCAAACCAGCCATTAGCGGTTTCAACTTTTAACCCACCAATCGCTGCCCCATTGCCAGGCGCATTGGTAAGGATATTAGTAATTTTTTCTCCTGCTAGCTCAGAAGAAGTAATCTGATCAGGAGATAATTTTTTAAGCTTATCTTTTTGTTCTGGAGTAGCTGGAGCATCTATACGATCATAGACTGGCTCTCCGAATTGCTTCGTAAAGTCTTGATATATTTCTCCTGGATCTTTGCCAGTGCTAGCTGTTATTTCTCCAGCAAGCAAGGCTGCAATGATCCCATCCTTATCGGTAGACCAAACACTTCCCTGCATATCTAAAAAAGAAGCACCTGCACTTTCTTCTCCTCCAAACCCTAGGCTTCCTTCATAAAGACCATCTACAAACCACTTAAATCCAACTGGTACCTCGACTAGTTTCCTTCCTAATTTTTTTGCTACCCGATCGATCATCTGGCTGCTTACAAGCGTTTTTCCTATTCCCGTTTCTAAGCCCCACTTAGGCCTATGCTGAAATAAGTAATCAATAGCCACAGCAAGAAAATGATTAGGTTGTAGGAGACCCGCACTTTGCGTAACGATACCGTGGCGATCATGATCAGTATCACATGCAAAGGCTACTGGAAACTCATCTTTGAGTTTTATCAGCCGCTGCATTGCATACCGAGAAGATGGATCCATTCTTATCTTCCCATCCCAGTCTAATGACATAAAACTAAAAGTATGATCCACCGTATCATCTACCACTGTCAGATTGAGATCATATCGATCCGCAATTCTCTGCCAATATCTGACTCCTGCCCCACCGAGCGGATCTACACCCATCTTTAGACCAGAGTCCTTTAGCAAGTGCATATCGATGACCTGATCTAGATCAGCTGTATAGGCATCTATGTAATCGTATCGTTTAGTTGTATTGGCACTTAACGCTTTAGAGAGTGTTATGCGTTTAACCTCCTGCAACTTATTCTCTAATATCTCATTAGCTCTGGATTCTATCCATGCTGTGACTGATCCCTCTGCAGGGCCTCCATTGGTCATATTGTACTTAAACCCGCCATCTCCTGGTGGATTATGAGATGGTGTGATCACAATACCATCTGCAAGGCCCACTTTTCTTTTACTATTGTATACTAGTATCGCATGACTAACTGCGGGTGTAGGCGTATAATCATCATGGGTAGCTATCATCGTAACCACATCATTTGCTGCTAGGACCTCAAGTGCTGTTGCTTGTGCAGGAGTCGATAGCGCATGAGAATCAATTCCAATAAATATGGGACCTGTGATATTTTCCTTATCTCGATAATTACAAATAGCTTGAGTTGTGGCAAGAATATGTTGCTCGTTAAAAGAACAATTATTAGAGGAGCCACGATGACCAGATGTGCCAAATGCAACACGTTGTTCTCTTTTTGAGAGATTGGGCTGTTGAGTAAAATAATTGGTGATCAATTGTGGCACATTGATTAATTGATCTTGCGATGCTGTTTTTCCAGCAAGTGGATGGATTGACATATATTATTTTTTTTGGTAAAAAGTAATCCCTTTACCTGAGTGCAAATTAATTTTTGGTATACTGAAAATAGGATAAAATGATAACTCCACTCTTTTATACTTCTAACAAAATATCAAATTTTTTTATCAGCAAAATAAGATAGACCTAAAAAAACCATTCCCCGACAGTACAAATATTTATAATCTGTACCCTTAGAAAAGTTGATTTATCCACTTATTTTCCAGAAAGATTTTGAGCATTCTTTACATTAAGATAAATCAGAAAGATTCCAACAACAGACCCTGAGACACCTATAAGGTAGTCCTTCTCGTATATTAATAATATCCCAGAGATTAGTGTCAATACTCCGAAGCCTATGAAGACTTTATTCCATGTTGCGGTTGTCATTTTACTTAACTTGTTTCGTAATTAATTTAACTAAAAGTTCTCGTGGATTCAATATTCACTTGCCTTATTCTACCTTTTACTTTAGTGCTATTATCCTTATAAGTCGATGTTGTAATCCTATATAATCTGAAATAATCATCGTCTAAATCTGTTGCGATTACTTGACCACCATATTCGCTCAGGTTCTAGGTTATAATTCTTTTCTCAATTCTATCTTTAAGTTTAAAAAAAAATCGAGCATTTAGTTTTTCTCACAAGCTAAACGCCACGTAAGTATCCCCCGAATCAGTCCCTAACTTACCGCCACCGCAAGCAATCACAATGTACTGCTTCCCATCAACCATATAGGTTGCTGGAGTGGCATACCCTGCTGCGGGTAGTTTAGATTCGTAGAGTGTCTTTCCTGTGTCTCTATCAAAAACTCTAAACTTCTCATCTTGTGTTGCGCCAATAAAAACGACGCCTCCTGATGTCACTACAGGACCTCCATAGTTCTCTGTACCCGTGACAGGATGGCCTGGGATGTCAAACTTCTCAACATCACCAAGTGGCACTTGCCATTTGATCTCTGCATTGTCCATATCTATCGCAGTAAGCTGCCCCCATGGCGGTTGGAATACGGAGTACCCATCAGGCGCAGAAGCTTTATTAAACCCTGCAAAGGTATACGGGTAGGGCCAAGTAGAATTTTCTTCCACAATATTATTGGGATCTTCTTCCCCAAATATGAATTTGATCACATCATCGAGTTGATCATCATTAAATGAATGTGCAGGCATAACACCCCTCCCTAGCTTGATAGTCATCTTGACTGCTTCTCTAGGTAGTCTATCTTTTAGATTGACCAGAGATGGAACATTTCCAAACATCTGATTACCAGTCATATCTATATTGTGACATGTAGCACATCTAGATCTAAATATTTTTTCTCCTGGAGGTGCTGGCTCTACAGGAACCATGCCTAGGTACCATCCTTGCTCGTTAGAATTTACGTAAAGTGTATTGTCATCTTTGCTATGTGCTGCACCGCCCCACTCTCCTCCGCCATCAAGCCCAGGGAACAATATCTGCATCTTAGAATCTAGCGGGACAAATTGCTCTCCTTTATTAGCCGTCTCCCATAGCCCTCGAGCATAGGTAGCTGAAATAGAATCTCTAATTGCCAGGTTGTCTTCTGTCATTTTAGTCTGAGAGAAGGGAGGATAGACCGTTGGTACTGGTTGCGTAGGCCACGCATTCTCTCCTTCTAGATTTGATGATGGCACTTCTACTTCTTCTATCGGGTAGATCGGTTCACCTGTTTCTCTATCTAGCACGTATAACCATCCAAATTTTGAGATCTGGGCTATCACATCAATTTGTTCTCCATCTATATTAAGTGTCATAAGATTAGGTGGTGCTGGTAGATCTCTATCCCATAAATCATGGTGGACAGTTTGGTAATGCCACTTACGTTCCCCTGTTGCTGCATTAAGTGCAACTATACAATTTGCAAAAAGATTACTCCCTGTTCTATCCCCTCCATAATAATCAAATGATGCACTTCCTGTAGGGACATAAACAACTCCTCGCTCTTGATCTAGACTTAGCCCTGCCCATGTGTTAGCTCCTCCCGATGTTTTGTAAGCACCAGCGGGCCAAGTATCATATCCATACTCTCCGGGCTGAGGAATGGTATGAAAAGTCCACCTAATCTTACCGGTCTTTAAATCAAAAGCTCTCAAGTGTCCGGGAAATGCTCCCGTAGATTCGCTAACCCGATTACCGAGGATGTATAAATCATTAAAGATTACACCGGGGGTATTAGCAGTCATATAAAAATCATCCATATCGCGATCATAGCCTTTCTTTAAGTTGACTCTTCCTTGTTCTCCAAAGCTACTTATCGGCTGGCCTGTCTTCGCATCTACAGATATTAAGTAATGACCAGGTGAATACATAATAGTTGGCTTTCCAGTTTGTTCATGATAAACCAAGCCCCTTACGACTCCACCAAGATATGAACCTTTGAATTCTCCTTCATTAGGATTAAAACTCCATAATAGCTTACCTGTCGATGCATTAAGAGCAAAAAGATGTAACTCAGGTGAGGCACCATATAGGATACCATCTACAATTATTGGGTTAGTTTGTATCTGAGTACTGTTGGTAGTATCTACTCCACCAGAATTATAAGTCCAAGCAACTTTTAAATCTTTGGCATTATTTGTATTGATCTCATCAAAATATTTGAACTGAGAACTAGACTTGTCGCCAAGATAATGAGCCCAATTAGGATCATCTATTATGTCTGGTTTAGTAGATTGGCAAGCTAGTAAAATTACGCCAACCAAGAGTGTGTATGGTAATGTTCTCATATTCATCAAGTGTAGTTGACTTTAAGATAACTATTGTAAATGATTTAGCTCAACCTAATAGGCTGACTCTTAAAAAATCGATAGGGCTCGCATTTATTCAAATAGTTAAGGAATACAGATTCCTAAAAACACCCCTGACATACGGCTGTCATAAGCTGATATTATCTTCGTTTTAATAAACTACATTAAAATGAAAAAAGTAGAATTTAAATCAATAGATGGCTTACTCATATCAGCAGATTACTACGAGGTGAGTAATCCAAAAGGATTCATTTTACTGTGTCATCGCTCTCACTGTAACCGTGCAGAATATAGAGAAACCGCACCTAAACTAAATACACTAGGCTACAGTTGTCTAGCGATAGACCAAAGGTCTGGCATGAAAGTATTTGGCGAATCAAATGAAACTAAAGATCGAGCAAAAGCGAAAAAACTGCCGACAGGCTATCTAGATGCAAGACCTGACGTCGAAGCTGGAATCGATTATGCTTATAAGCTAAATAAATCAAAACCCATTATCCTCTTAGGAAGCTCTTACTCGGCAGCACTGGGTTTATTAATAGCCCCAGAAAATAGAAAGCTTAAATCTTTAATAGTATTTAGTCCTGCCGAACATCTAAAAGCTACTGCGTTAGCAGAGGCCATTGCACCGATAAGTATTCCAGTGTTTGCAACTTCAGCGAAAGCAGAAATAAAAGATACAGAAGAAGTTTTAAGATTCGTTGATCAAAGGTTAGTTACGCAATTCAAACCAAAAAAAGAAGGTTTTCACGGTTCTAAGATTTTGTGGGAATCAGTACCTGGGTTTAAGGAATTATGGGAAAAATTAAAAGAATTTCTAAATAAGATTGTCTGATATGCTGTTACTGCTCTTCTAAGATTACATATAATTTTTTGACTTTATTTCCATCAACAATATTTCAACCACTATAACAGTATCTTCCAGCTCGTACTATGCAAACTTAGGCTTATACTTCTTTTTCTTAAGATGTTTTATCACTTCTCTTAGTGAATCAATATTATGCGCAGAAGTAAATACATCTATATAAGGTATGCTAGCTTCCATTCCTTTAGTGGTAGGTTTATAATCTGGGTTTCCAGCAAGCGGATTTAACCAAATGACTCTATCACTTTTTTTGTGGATATATTTCATCGATGATGCTAGTAGATCGATATCTCCAGTGTCCCAACCATCACTCAGGATGATTACTATGGAATCTTTGTTGAGCAATCGCTGACCATAATTTTGTTTAAAAGTATTGAGCGATTCTCCTATTCTAGTGCCGCCAGACCAGTGCGGTACTTGATCTGATAAGTTATTTAATACTTGCTCGTAATCACCATCCTTTAAGGCTCTTGACAAAGAAATAAGCTTAGTACTAAAAACAAAAGTGTGTAACTTATCAACCACTTGCTGAAATCCATACATAAATTCGATCAAGAACCGACTGTATAATTCCATCGACTTACTTACATCACAGATCAAGACCAAATTGACCTTTCGCTTTTGTTGCTCTTTAAAATAAAATTGATTAATCTCTACCCCATTTTTGATGGATTGTTTGATAGTGCGTCTCAAGTCTAAATGTCTCTTTGATCTTGACTTCGTATATCTTCTACTTAATTTGTTAGCCATGCGCTGAGCTATGATCTTTATGATCTGGAGCAGTTCTTTCTGCTCATCACTTACAAACGAGGCGAAGTCCTTTTTGCTCAATGCTTCGAATGCACTGTAAGTAGCAATGTCTTTTTCTTCTTCTATCCTTCCTCCATAGAGCCATTGTTTAAGCACTTGGAGATTTGATTTTTGTCCAGCTGCTTTTTGAGGTTTTTGAGTTTGTTCCTCTAGATCCTTTTTTTTACTGTCCTCTGCTTTAGAGAGTTCTTCCCAATATTGATCGTATAGTTCATCGAATTGTATGAATTGCTTTCTGTTTTTGACCAGAATGGATCTATACAGTGCTTTCTTTTGATCAAATGATCTAGGAATCATCTGACTGAAGGCGATTAGAATATCTGCTTCTTCATTAGGCCCGATTTCGTAAACGTTATCACGTAGAAATCTACAAAATTGAATGGTGTGTGCCGAAAGGTTGGTTTGTCTTGCAATCAGTGATTTCAAAATGTTATTCTTTTGCTACTTACAGTTTTGAAATAAAGTACTAAAATTAATTATGAAAATTTAACTAAATACTATTTAGTATTTAGTATTAACTTACTTAATATCATCAACCCATAATTCTTTCAAATAAATTATATATCTGTCCCTATCCTAATTTTATAAATACAGTTTTATGAAAAGAACTAAGTTTTTAATTTTTGTTGGCCTCTTTATTTCTTTTGTCTCCTTCTCTAATGCCCAAAGTCAAAACAGTGATTGGGCCTATATCCAACTAGATGATCAAAATTCAAAATGGGGTGATTATTCAGAACCTGATTGGTTACGATATTTCGGTTTAGATATGGGAGACCTTAATGGTGATGGATATAAAGATGTGCTAACTGGACGCTCAATTTATCTTAATCCTCAAAAGAAAATGGACAAGGTGTGGGAGAAAATAGATCTAGGGCTAAATGTTGATGGTATATTAATTATTGATGTTGATGGAGATAAATACGCTGATGTTATAGCCCAAGCCTTACCAAATGTATATTGGTTTGAAGCCAAAAATAAAGATGGAACAGAATGGGAAGCTAAGGTCATAGGACAAATACCCGCAACCTCTCATACCAATAGCCAAGGTTTTACTAAAGCACAAATGGTAGCAGGAGGTAAGGATGAATTTTTGATCGCTGGCAATGGGAATATCTACTTATTTGAAATACCAGACAATCCTAGATCGAGTGATTGGAAAATTACATTGGTTGCCGCTAACACTTCTGATGAAGGAATAGGCACTGGCGATATAGATGGAGATGGAGATCTAGATATTGCTGCAGGGCGGAGACCCGAGGGGGAAGGTGAACCATTGATAGTAGTGTGGTATGATAACCCCGGTGACGATTCTGCGATGTGGCCTGATCATGAGATTGGCAAGACTAATCATCCAGCAGACCGATTTGCAGTAGCCGACTTTAATGGAGATGACAAAGCAGACATCCTAGTATGTGAGGAGCGATGGCCTGGTGAAGAACCCGATGGGAATATTTTTTGGTACCAACAAGGTGATGATCGATCTGAACAATGGAAAAGGAATCATATCACTACTCAGTACTCCAGCAATAATCTACAGGTAGTCGATATGGATAATGATGGTGACCATGATTTTATTACGAGTGAGCATAAAGGCAAAAAATTATCACTCCAATATTGGGAAAATGATGGTCAAGGAACGTTTTCTAAACATATACTTGACACGGGGAAAGAAAGCCATCTAGGAACTCAAGTAGCAGATATGGATGGAGATGGAGATCTAGATATTGTGAGTATCGGATGGGACCAACACAAATATGTTCATCTATGGAGAAACGATAAGCAATAGCACATGAGGCTTTCCAACTTCCTATTCTTGCTAATTGCTAATTCTACTTTTGCTCCATATAAATGTGGTAATATTTTCAAAGTATATATTTGGATAATTATGTTAGTGAATGAGTCTATTAAGATTCTAAAAGTGGAATCACTATGAGGCATTTAACAGTCATACTCTGTTTGACCATGTGGTCTTGTAATTCTGTAGATATTGTAATTACAGAAGGTGACGTTCGAGAGGGTCAAGAATGTTTCAAAATTATAACGCCACATGCTACTTATTTCTATCAAAAAGAAGCAGGTGGTTTTTCTAATATTTTAGATGAGAATGGAACAGACTGGATACAATTTAAAAAAACGGCCAATGCAGAATATCCTAGATCAGCAGCGGCAGATTATCGTGGATTACCAAATTTAGTTTTTCGATCGGAGGATGGCGGTTGTGGACATCCAGGATCTGACAAAATGATTTCTGAAGTTGTAGAGTATAATAAGATTCGCTCTATTTCTAAAAGTGGCAAATGGCAATGGGTATGGAGTTTCAACCAAAACTATGCTGAATTAGAAATCGAAAAAATAGATGAGGAGACGCCATTTTGGTTTTTAATAGAAGGGCCTATTGCAGGTAAATTCTCTCCGACTACTCACTACTGGGGCACATCGAATGAAGGACCTATAAATCGACAACCAGACTTAGTGAAAGGACCAGAAGAATATGCACAATGGCAATCGATTTATTTCGGCGATACAAATTATAATAATGTGATGTTTGCTCATCAATTGCAAAAAGACACCTTGCAGGATCTGTATACATACATGGGAAATACCATAGAAGGAAATGCTTCTCCAGATGGCATGGTTGTTTTTGGTTTTGGAAGAGCACCAAGTGCCACCCCATTATTGAAAGTCAAACAAAAATTTAGAATTGGATTTTACCAAGGTAAGATCATTGATGAAAATTCTCATAAAACCCTCTTAACTTATATCAACCAACTATAAATTTATTCTATGAAGATCTTATTACAACTTTTTATGATTTTGGTTTTGTTAAGCTCTTGTAATACTCCCAGCAAGGAACAAAGCAACAAGATAGCTAAATCTGAATTAAGCAAAACTTCACCTGAAGCTACTTTTAGTTCAAGTGTAATTTCTGAATCTGCAAATCTATGGTGGGCGAGAACATTAGCTGATGTAGATGGAGATGGCATATTAGATGTAGTCTTACATGATAACAATGGATCAGGAGGTTGGTTAGGGTATCTCAAAGGAAACAAAATTGGCAAACCATGGGAACAAATCAAAATTGCAGAAGTATCTCCTAATGGACAAAAATTTGCAGCGGGCGATCTGACTGCTGGCGATATAGATGGAGATGGTGATGTAGACCTTATTGGAGTAGAGCATCCTGGAGAATGGACAAATGCTGACGCTGATGCACATTTATTTTGGTACGAACAAAATGGTACTGAATGGACACCTCATAAGATAGGAAGCATCCCTAGCGCACTGAAAGACATTGAATTGAGTGACTTGAATAAAGACGGCAAACCTGAAATTATCACCGTCACCTATAATGCAGAAACGTTATCTGTTTTCGGTATGAGTGAAGGAAAGAATTTCGAAAAGTTATGGGACCTCAAGATCAACAACTTACACGAAGGCTTAGGCATAGGGGATCTGGATGGGGACGGTCATGTAGATATTGCAGCAAACGGATATTGGTTACCTAACCCTGGAAACTTAGATCAAGTATGGGAATTAAAAACCATAGACGACTTGTGGTTTAGCCAAGAAGAAGATCACTGGTCACGCAATGCTACTAAAGTAGTATGTAAGGATATCGATAATGATAATATGGCTGAAGTTTTCATTTCTCACTCAGAAAAATCTGGCTACCCTATCGTTAAATACGATTGGGATAATGGGCAATGGAAAAAAGAAATTCTCTTAAAAGAGTTACCTGCTGCCCACAGCCTCCAAATAGCAGATGTGAATATGGACGGTACATATGAAGTGTTATCAGGAGTAAATCGCAGTCGAGCAATTAACATCACTGAAGAATTAAAATTAGAAGAAAAACCAACCACTTTCCCCGTGGTTATTTTAAATTATGATGGAACAAAATGGGATTCGACCCATATTAATGAAGATGGTGTCTACAATTTATTAGCTGGCGATCTAGAAGGTGATGGAGATATTGATCTAATCAGGTGGACCTCACATGACAAAAAAGATATGTGGTTAATGACAAATAATTTGAAATAGGTATAGGAACCAAATCTCCAGAACAAACTGAATAGATTCGCACCCAAATACTTTTTTACTTGGAGGTCCTATCTTTCCATTGAGCAAATATATCTTTCTCTTTGAGCATTACAGAGCCCTGCTTTGTAAGAATATTGGTTCTTCTTTCATTGGTCACAGCTTCTGAGTGCCACCATTCTTTTGTTGCACTTACTGTTTCTGACAAGGCTCTGAAAGTCAACCCATTATTAATTGCTTTACTATTCTTACTCCTTGACATCCCTGCATACTGAGGCAATTGGATCACCCAAGGTTGGATTCCTATCAATCCATTATCGCTTAGAAAATTTGTATCGTCGACTTGCACATATTTAACTGGAGAGTTAAAGCTTGCATGTATGCCATGTACAAATGCATTGGTCGTCATCTCAAAGCCCGGCCCTGAACCATTATAAGTTCCAGCTGATTCGTTTTCGCAAAGTCTTATCATCCATTCTGATAAATCTCTTACATCTATGTACTGAACTACCTCATCTGGTTTGCCTGGGATTAGTACTTCCCCTCCTTTCTCCAATCTTGCTACCCAATAGGCAAAACGATCTGTCCGATCACCTGGCCCCACGATTAAAGCTGGTCTAACAATAATAGATCGATCATTACCAAATATTTTCTTTGTGACAATTTCTGAAGTAGCTTTCATCACTCCATATTCATATGTTCTAACTTCGTCAGAATCAGCATCTCCAGGTATCTCTGTCACTAAAGGTCGACTCTCAGTAAAGTCCTCTCCTGTGTAAGGGTAATAGACACTTATAGATGAGGTATACATATACATCTCAACATTGTCAACTAAGAGCTTAGCGGTATCTTCTGTCCACTTTTTTTTGCGGCCGGAATTGTCAATTACTACATCCCATTTCCTTCCTGTCAAAGCTTCTAAATCATTCTCCCGATCTCCTACAAGTTTCTCTACGCTTGAGAATACCTCTTTATTAATTTTTGGTTTTGTTTTTCCTCTTGTGAATATGGATACCTCATGTCCTCTATCTAGTGCATATAAAATCTGATGTGGACCTAAGAAACTTGTTCCACCTAGTACTAATATTTTCAATTTCTATTTAGCCTTAATCTTTGGAGACATTTTCTCACTAGGTCTAGCTTTTAGAATTGGTGCCAACCCTAAGGCTAAACTAGTCCCTAAAAATTTTCTTCTACTTTTAGTCATTGATTTATCTTTTAAAACTCTCGATCAAGCGGCTTCTTATGGATCTCTTTTAATTCTAATTCCTCAAGTTCTGCAAGGCGATTTTTTTCTTCTTGTACTTCTTCTCGTAGTCTTCTACTACGTTTTAATTTGTCTATTTCTTTTTCTAGTTCTTCTTCTTCCCAATTGGTGCTAAAGCCCAAAAAGTCTAAATGCTGGGTGCCAAATGTTTTGAAATAATGGGAAGCAAGTCCTATTCCCCAACTTATCCCAACTATCATCATAGGCAACATATTATCATTATTCTCAAATATCATGATCGTGTACAACAACCCTAGCACACCTACATATGCAATTGCATGGTACATAAACTTTTTCTTAGCTTTTACATTCCTTTCAGCTTCTTCGTAAATGTCGCGATCTTCCATTTTTGATGATTTTTATAAAAGTTATCCAATTCATATTAAATTGAATATAAGATACTATTCAGCTTTTATAAAACTAACGAGGAGATATTCGACCAATTAGGCTATTGGATCTTTGAACGTTAAATAGCTTTTACCTTTTCAGTTAAATTAATGGAGACTAAATCTTAATAAACCTAGTAATTACGTTATTACCATTGTCATCAAGATATCGCAAGAAGTATATTCCGATTGCCAACTGAGAAATATTCATTTGAATTTCTTTGTGATTATTTATAGCAGATTCCTCAATTACTCTTCCTGTCTGATCTAGGAGTTCCAAAGTCGAATTAAAGAGCACATCATCTCTAGACTCACTAATAATCAAAATATTAATTAAATCTGAAGTAGGATTTGGAAAGACAGATATTTTCGCCTCAGGACTATTAGACTCGTAAGGAAGAGGCAGCTCACGTGATCTGAGTGAGATCGATTCGCTAGCAACTAAATTCTCTGTTCCAAATATGTAAGAATCACTCCATCCCGACCATGCATTAATAGCACAATTATGATTGACTTGATATTCGTAGCTAGTATTAGACGACAAGCCCTTGAGACTACGATAGTGCTTACTACTTTCCTCAGTTACCGTCCATTTATTGCTTCCGACTCTTCGATATCTGAATATATTATTCACTCTACCATTAGGAAATCTTGTATAGATATAAGCAAAGTCATCTGAAACACCTGACACCTTCATCTCCTTCTGATCTTCCTTTTGACAGCTATCATCTACTTTCATCTCTGTGTCGTCTTCACTATTATTCTCACCTGCAGTATCATCACTTGCACCTGTTGTAGTAAATATGTGAGAGCTACTAAATCCAGAAGAGTTATTTGTATCACAGAGGTGGTTTACTTGGTACTCGTAGGCAGTACCAGCTTTTAAATCCCTCAATGCTCTATAGTGAATATTTTCTACATCAGTTTCTATCCAGTCAAAAGCACCAACCTCTCTATACCTAAATATATTACTGATTTTCCCATTAGGTCGCCCAGTATAAACATAAGCAGAGTGATCCCTTACACTGCTTGTCTTCATTCTAGAGGAATCTTCTTTTTTACAAGTGATATCAGTATTGACATCAATGACTTCATCTGTTGGATTATTCGGGTCATCATTTGTTGCTGTACCTGTAGTTGTAAATTCAAAAGATTCACTATAACCAGACCAGTTATCGGTGCTACACTCATGATTTACCTGAAACTCATAACTTGTACCTGCACTCAAATTACGTAACGCTCTAAAATACGAGTCTGTTATTACTGTTTCCATCCATTCATTATCACCGCTGCGCATTCTATATCTAAATTGATTATTGATGCCACGGCCATTTGGTTGCGAAGTATAGATATAAGCAAAATTATCTTTTACAGCAGACACAGAAAGTTCTGATGAGTTTTCTCTTTGACAATTCCGACTATCAGGATCATCCTCGCTCTCGGCAGTTCCCGTTGTAACAAACTCTGCAATATCTGAAAATCCAGACCAGCTACCGCAGCAATTACGAGCTGTTTGATATTCATACTTTGTTCCTTCTTTAAGGTCGTTCACCAAGGTCGCATTTTCATAAGTAGGATTAGTTTCTACCCATTGGCTTGTGCCTGATTCTCTATATCTAAATTTTGCTAACTCCGATTCACTTCTGTAGTTGTACATCCGTGCGTAATCGTCACGCGAGTCAATCTCGATATAATTTTTATTAGGTGAAACACAAAATTCTTGAGCAGGCTTGATATTATAATAAGTAGTTCTATAATAGTAATATCCTATATCATAATCATATGCATTATCCACATGTGGAACCCAAGTACCAGGAGTATCTAAGAACCAACCATTGTCAATACCTCCCCAACCCCAATTCATATGTACATACTCCACATTGTCAGCTGTATATCCGTACCCATCCGCAATCCAACAATGACCTCCTCTGATGCGACCATCTTCGTCTAGAGACTTAGCGGCCATGACCACTATTCTACCCGCATCAAATTCCGTTTTCAGCGTCTCAGAATAACGGTCGCTATTAGTCCCTGTGAACCAACGAAGATCTTGATCAAAACCAAAGTTATAGATAAGCGCACTTGGAATTTTAGATCTGTAAGTACCGGTTTTCCTATCATCATATTGTGTCTCCATAGATATACCGACTTCATAAATAAATTTTGCCAAGACATCATTGGGCTCACTTAGGGTATCAGGCATACTGTTATAGTCAAATGTCTGACCACAAAAATCAGCGCTCAACTGACCATGCCTAGGATCATCATAAGTTATAGAGCCTGCACCTGGTATTGGGCTGGCATAGTATCTTAATGCTTGTGCAATAGCAATGGGCACACAACCAGCATTGGTTCCTCTATCTCCAGTCTCATCATCTACTGGAATTAGATCATTATAATAGCCACTCTGTTTCCATTTGGTTGTAGTCAGAGGACCGACCACAGGCGTAAAGCTTATACTCTTTAACGTTTGTTCGTTGTTTGCAAGTTTCTCTAATTTATCCCACTCTTTTCGCACAAGAGGAGATGGCTTTACTTCTCCTTTGCTGATACGATTCACAAAATCCTCATGCTTTGATAGTTCTCCCCAAAATCCATCATTTCTTTCTCCATTATCAAATGAAATCATACCTGTATCCGAAAATCCAAGCACCGCATGGTAACTCTTGCTCCCAGATAGAATGACAAATCCTCCTTTCTCAAAGTTGACAATATGGTAAGATGCTTGTCCATCTTTTACCTGTGTAAAAGAATCTTTGATCTTTATTCGACTATTGTGTTGGTCTGTATTGGCATAGTATCGAAAAGCGGCTTTTGCAAAAGTACCAACTTCCTTAGTCTGAAGTTGTTGGGCTGATATTGTAGATCCTAAAAAGCATATAAATGCAAGTAAAACGTAATGTTTTTGCATGAGAATAGTATTTGGTGCAAAAAAAAGGGATCAGGGGAAACCCTAAGTTATGACGCAAAATAGATCTAATGAGGGCAATTTTGAAGTGTTTGCCACGACACTTAACACTTAAGGCTGATGGAAGCTTCTGGCTCTAGACTAATAGCTGTTGCTTTTACGATTAAGTACGACTTCTAGCTTAACCCTTATATCTTATAACAAATGGGTTTGCATTATCCTACTTTACTTACAATCCCAACCTTATCAAACAACTCAGACAACGAGGTCTGAGATTCCCGAAGGTCTTGCCAATCCTTAATGATTACACCTAATGTAGACTCAACAATAGACTGATCCAGATGATCAATATGCATAGCGCTAAGGGCTGTTGCCCAGTCTAAAGTTTCTGCTATACCAGGCAACTTCTCGAGCTTCATCTTCCTCACCTCTTTCATAAACTCGCATATCTGAGTTGCTAGCTTTTCGTTGATCTCTGGTAATTTTGTCTGAATGATTTCTAATTCTTTTTCGAATGTAGGATAGTCAATCCATAAGTACAAGCATCTTCTTCTTAGCGCCTCTGATAACTCTCTCACTCGATTACCTGTCACGATTACGTGAGGGATTGATTTGGCTTTTATGGTACCTATCTCTGGGATGGTGATTTGCCAGTCCGAAAGCAATTCTAGAAAGAAACTCTCAAACTCCTCATCGGCTCTATCAATCTCATCGATTAATAAAACTTGTGGTTTCTCTGCTATTATAGATTTTAGCAATGGTCGCTCCATCAAGAAGTCTTTACTAAAAATCGTAGCCTCCTTATCTTGCACCGTAAGGTCTGCCTGTTCTTGCATTTTTAGATAGAGTAGTTGTCTTTGATAATTCCACTCATAGATAGCTTGATTAGCATCTAGCCCTTCATAGCACTGTAGTCTTATTAGATTTGTATCTAATGCCTTTGCCATCACTTTAGCGATCTCTGTCTTCCCTACTCCTGCCGGACCTTCGATTAACAAAGGCTTCTGCAGTAGCATAGATAAGTGTATAGACATTGCTATCGAGTCATCTGAGATGTAGCCTTGACCGAGCAGCAGGTTTGATATTTTATCTATTGGAGTTTTTGACATGTTATCACGATTATTATACTGAGTATTACCTTACCAATACTTCAGTTGGAATATTTTATTTTTTGGTTAGTTTACTAATCTTATTATGTGTTATTTATCTTTTCCTATTCAAAGTTCCTCTTGCTAGTCTAAACCCCCCTGATATAAGAATTTCATTTATTCTCTTGTTGTAGCATTTCAAAGCAGCAGAAGTAAATATTAGCTTCCTATCACATAATACTAATTTGTCCAAGTTAGTAATCACTTTAAACCAATAGCCCAGTGTAATTATACACTGGGCTATATTTTTGGGATCGGATCGAATTCTGATTTAACTAGCTGAATTAGCGAATCAAATCTTAGATCACAACAACTTCTTTAGCGCTCGTTTAACGTATACACTTGCTAAGTGTGCTCTATATTTTTCTGAGGCATAGTGATCACTCATTACATCTTTACCTTCTACTACGTTCCCAACTACTGCATCGATATTTTCAGCTGTCAAGGCTTTACCAACAAGTGCTTTCTCTACCGAGGTTGCCCTATATGCAGCCTCTGACACTCCTGTCAGAGCTACTCTTGCTTCTTTGACAACTCCACCATCTATATCAACTGCTACTGCACATCCTACTATGGCAAATCTCGATGCTGGCTGTTTAAACTTAGCGTAAGCTGAGTTTTTATTGAAGCCCGACTTAGGAATGCTTATCCCTGTGATAACCTCTCCCTCTTGCAAGGCAGTCTCATAGAAGCCTGTAAAGAATTGATCGATATCCACAGTACGTTTTCCATCTTTACTTTGGATCATGACATTAGCATCAGATGCTAGCAGTACTGCAGGCCAGTCTGCTGCTGGATCTGCATGAGCCATACTACCTCCAATGGTCCCTCTGTTTCTTACTTGTATATCACCGATCTCTCTTGCTGCTTGCCCCATCATGGGCACACTAGATCCAAGTGCACTATCGGTAGCTATAGCAGCATGAGTCACTCCGCCACCGACAGTTATCGATTTTTCATTATCTGAGATGCCTTTGATGGCATCGATCTTTGAGATATCAACTAAGGAACCGACGCTATTTAACCTCAACTTAAGAGCAGGGATCAAACTTTGGCCGCCTCCCAGTATCTGCCCATCATCTCCTAACATCGTGATCGCATCTGCGACAGAGTCAGCTTTTTTATATTCAAATGAAGTAGGTATCATTTTTTATTTTTTTAATAGTGATCAAATTATGATTGCATGGCATTCCAAACACGCTCTGGAGTCATCGGCATCGGTACATCCTTTACTTTAAATCCGCCTTTCCAAAGTGCATCTACTACGGCATTTACAACAGCGGGAGTAGAGCCTATGCAACCGGCTTCTCCTGCACCTTTTACACCAAGTGGATTATGAGGACATGGTGTCACGGTACGATCTATCTCAAAACTTGGTAAATCATCTGCACGAGGCATACAATAATCCATATAACTACCATTAATCAACTGGCCTGTATCATCATATATAGCTCCTTCTAACATCGCTTGGCCAATACCTTGTGCAAGGCCACCATGTATCTGTCCATCGACTATCATAGGGTTGATTACATTACCAACATCGTCGACTGCAATAAATCTTTTGAGCTTTACATGGCCTGTCTCCTTATCTATCTCTACTATCGCCACATGTGCACCAAATGGATAAGTGAAGTTTGCAGGATCATAGAAAGCATTAAAATCTAATCCTGGCTCTAATCCTTCTGGATAATTATGTGGGACATAGGCCGTTAAGGATACATCACCAAAGCCTACCGACTTGTCTGTTCCTTTCACCGTCCATTTACCTTCTGCATATTCTAGATCATCAGGGGATGCTTCTAGTAGATGTGCAGCTATCTTTGCACCCTTCTCTAAGACCTTGTCTACAGATTTGACAATAGCACTCCCCCCTACAGCTAAACTCCTGGAGCCATAAGTACCCATCCCAAATCCTACACTATCAGAATCTCCGTGAATGATATCAACATCCTCTAATGGGATACCCATCCGATCCGCTACCACTTGCGCAAAAGTAGTCTCGTGACCCTGCCCATGAGAGTGTGACCCTGTATAAACACTGACCTTGCCCGTAGGCTGCACTCTCACTTGAGCTGACTCAAAGAGCCCTGCTCTCGCACCTAGCGCTCCGACAACAGCAGATGGGGCGATACCACAGGCTTCTATATATGTTGAAAATCCTATTCCTAATAATTTGCCATTAGACTGCGCCGCTTGCTCTTCTCTAAATGCCTCATAACCTACCATCTCCAAAGCACGATTAAGCACTGGCTCATAGTTACCACTGTCATATTGCAATGCGACTTGAGTAACATATCCTTCTTGCTCTACTCCATCAAATGGTGGTATGAAGTTTTTTAGTCTTAGTTCTGCAGGATCCATCTCCATCTCTAGCGCTGCAAGATCTATCAATCGCTCTAGCAGGTAGGTTGCCTCAGGTCTTCCTGCTCCCCTGTAAGCGTCTACCGCATTAGTATGAGTAAACATAGCTTTGACGTCTACATTAATCTTTGGTGTTGTGTATAATCCTTGAAGTAAGGTACCATGTAGGTAAGTAGGTACAGCAGGAGCAAATGTAGAAAGGTAACCACCCAAGTTAGCGTAGGTGTAAGCTTGGAGTGCTACTATTTTTCCATCAGCATCAAAGCCCATTTTTGCATTTGTGATATGATCTCTACCATGAGCATCTGTCAAGAATGCCTCACTCCTATCTGATGTCCATTTGATTGGTCTTCCTATTTTTTTAGATGCCCATATCACTAGTGCCTCTTCTGCGTAATGGAATATCTTGCTACCGAATCCTCCACCAACATCTGGACCTACGACTCGTACTTTGTGCTCTGGTATGCCTAGTACAAATGCACATAACAGTAATCTGATTAGATGTGGATTCTGGGTAGAGGTATATAATGTATATTTTTCATATGCTGAATCATAGAGCCCTATGGCACTTCTAGGTTCCATAGCATTAGGGATCATTCTCTGATTAGTGAAGTCTAGCTCCGTGATATGGGTTGCAGTGGCCATGGCTGCGGTCACTTCTTCCTTGGGATTACCTAGCTCCCAATCAAAACACATATTATTAGGTACATCCTTGTGTACTTGTGGAGCTCCTTCTTCTGCAGCTTTTTTTGGACAAGTCACGGCATCCAAAATATCGTAATCAACGTCAATTAATTCTGAAGCGTCTTTGGCTTGCATTTTTGTATTGGCGATTACAACTGCTACGCCATCTCCGACGTGTCTTACTTTTGATCTTACTAAAAGTGGATGAGGTGGCTCTTTCATCGTATCACCATTTTTAAAATCTACTTGCCAGCCGCACGGCACTCCTGCAATTGCTTCAGGTATATCTGCACCTGTGAATATTGCAATAACACCTTCTGCCTCGGCAGCCGCCTTTGTATCTATTTTATTAATATTCGCATGAGCATAAGGACTACGTAGTATGTAGGCATGCGTCATATTTGGTATTTTGAGATCATCAGTATAGCTACCTTCACCCGTAATGAAACGTCGGTCTTCGACACGCTTTACTGACTTACCTATATATTTTGTCATGATTATTTATTTAGAGTTATTGATTAGGCTGTTGTCGCCATTTTCTTTGCTGCATATTGTATAGACTTCACGATATTATGATAGCCTGTGCATCTGCAAAAGTTACCTTCTAATGCATCTCTGATCTCATGCTCTGAAGGGTCTGGATTATTCTTTAATAAGTCTGTAGCGGTCATCATCATACCTGGAGTACAAAATCCACACTGCAACCCGTGCTCCTCCTTAAAGCCTTCTTGTATAGGATGTAAGTCTCCATTTGTTGAAAGTCCTTCAACAGTGGTTATCGATGTGCCATCTGCTTGCGCGGCTAGCATAGTGCAAGACTTAATTGCCTTACCATCTACATGCACCGTACATGCTCCGCAACTACTTGTGTCGCATCCAATGTGAGTACCTGTAAGTGAGAGGTGTTCTCTCAAGTAGTCAACAAGTAATACCCTACCCTCTACATCGCTGGTATGGGTCGTGCCATTTACTGTTACTGAAATTTTATTTGCCATAGTTTGAGTTTAATATTTTCCTTATTTGTTTATTTATTTTATTCAACCGAAGAGTCTTTTGAAAAAATTAATAATCGAGCTAAAAAATCCTCCTGAACTTTCTGTCGCATTACCTGCTACCTTCTCAATAGCTTCTGATTTTACTTTATCAACAGCGTCGCCCACAACATCTTGGATTTTGCCAGCTTGCTCACTTACCGTTTCTTTTACCGCATCACTGGCAGACACAATCGCCTCTTGCGCTCCACTGACTGCTGTTTCTCTTAGATTATTTTCAGAGGCTACTTTTTCGGTTTCTATTTTTTCGGATACAATATTTTCAGATTCTACTTGTGTTTCTACTACTCCATTGCTTGTAGGATTTGCTTTTTGATCTTCTTCGATATGTGCTTCCAGTGATGCAAAAACCTCCTTTGTAATAGTGTTAGCTACTCCTGAAAGAACCCGTTGACCTGTTCGGGCAATTACACCTGAAAGCTTTGCTCTACCATTGAAATCAAGTGAGGAGGAAGTCGATCCCTTATCAATTATATTCATATCTACCTTGACATGAGCGTTACCAATTTTACTAAGCTGCTCCATGACGATAACGAAAGAATCTGGCTCAACTTTGTCGACGACTTCTAAACTGCCCTTAAAGCTTCCTTTGACTGGACCAATCTTAATTTCTGACACGGTTTTATATTTGTCGGCTTCTATTTTCTCAAGCCTGGATATACCAGGTGTGATTTTCGCTAGGACATCTATATCCATCAAATAATTCCATAATTGCTGAGCACTGACATCAAATTGATGTTCTCCTTTTACATCCATACAACATTGCTAATTCCTTGAATTCTCTAAAAAACAAAATTTATTCCATATTTTTAGCAAGGTTGCAATACATATTATTTTATGATATATGTAACTGGATACTTATTATCTATTCGATAGTTAAGGGTATCAAAGAATTAAAAATGTAGTCCGATTTAAGCGTCATAATATTCTTAAGCTTAAGCATTTGATAAATATGAAAAAGAATTTATTTGCTTCAGATTGCATTATCGATCTAAAAAAGAGAATAGATTCCTTAGATGCCGATAAAATTTCAGATTGGGGTAAAATGAATGTCTCTCAAATGCTAGCTCATTGTAGTGAAGTATTGAATAATGCATTGGGAGAAACTCAACAAAAGAGAAAACTTATTGGATATTTTGTCTCTCCATTTTTTTAATATCGATTCTATGATTCTGAACCTTACAAGAAGAAAGGCGGCCCGAGCACATTTATAATTAAGGATGAAAAAGAATTTGAATTAGAAAGGAAATATCTTTTTAAAGTGATAGATCAATTTCATATCGCAGATAGAGAAAGTCTGAAAAAATCTGTTCATCCTATCCTTGGTAAGTTTACTGCTCAACAATGGGCTATAGGTCAGTACAAACATTTAGATCATCATCTTCGACAATTTGGAGTGTAAGTAATTATAGTTTTGAAAGTTTATCTATTCAAATTAACAAACATTAGTCCTTGATCTAAGCCGTAACGGTAATCACTCATCAATGTTTTATTAGTATAAGAGTAGGTTGTACTCTTAAGCACATTCTTAGGTGCCAATTGTTGGATGGTCAAATCATCAGGAGGATTATTAATAAAGTCTAAACTCGCGTTATATCGCTTAGCATTATTTTTAAATACCTCACCGAGCTTACTAGATGGGTTGTGATATATACTCCCAAAATAGTCCGGCCAATTTTGCTTAAAACGTTTACCGAGAGGATTAGTCCTCAATAAAATAATTTTCCTTGCTCCTTGCTTATAAGCCCACTTGACTGGTAAGGAGTCACTCCATCCACCGTCAAAATATGCGCGTCCTCCAACTTTGTGTCTACCCTTGGTCACGAATGGTAGCGTACTGGATGCCACAACAGCATCGATCCAATTTTTCTTTTTGGGAGCGAGGTAAGTTGCCGCTCCCGTTTTAACATCAGTCGCTACAAAATGCACACTTTTCCTTTTAATATTTTTGATAGCATCGTCTAATAAGAAAGGAGCTTTTTCGCTCGCTACTTTTGCTAAAAAATCAATATCCATAAAGCCTTCTTTACCAAACGTTCTTCTATATTTTAAGAACTCTTTATCCTTTGCTAATACCTTAATGGCCTTAATGCATGTCCTGTACTGCCCACTAAGAAAATACGATAAAGAAACAGTACCCCCAGATACAGCGATATAACTATCAAACGGATCAAACTGACAACTTGTAAAAGCATCTAAGAGGCCAGTCGTAAATCCAGTTTTAAAACCTCCACCCTCTACAATTAGGCATGTATTTTTCATAATAATTACTTTCTTGATTCAAGACCAATTTTACATTAACAAGTTTAATTGGCAGTACAGCTTTGATCTGACTAACGAATAGATAAGAAAAACGTGCGGACGGTTACTTTAATTGGGATTCTTTAATTACTTTTCATTACTTCCAGATTATAATCTATTTATAAATAAAATCAGTCAAGTGAAAAATCGTCCTCTAAATGTTGTTTGTGCAATTACAATCCTAATATGTCTTAACGTAATCGCTACAGCACAACTAGCTCCTAATCTTCCTAATCCAAGTCAAGCAGGCATGTCTCCTGATAGATTAATGAAACTTGACCAAAGAATGCATCAATATGTAGATGATGGACAATTGTCGGCGGTTCAAACACTTATTTATAGAAAAGGGCAATTAGCTCATGCAAATATCTATGGTCATGAAGATGTAGACAGTAAAGATCCTATTAAAGAAAATAGTATCTGGCGAATCTACTCAATGACTAAGCCGATCGTATCGGTAGGTATAATGCAACAATATGAAATGGGAAAATTTAACCTCAATGATCCTGTCCATAAGTACATCCCTGTATTTAAGAATATGAAAGTGCACAAAGGAAATCATGTACTAGAAGATGCAGAGAACGATATCAAAATAATAGATCTAATGAGGCATACTAGCGGAATAGGATACGGATGGAGCGGAGGATATGTAGATACCTTATACGCAGCTGCTGGATCTAGAGCCAACTCTGGTGACAATGTAACATTTATGAAAGAACTTGCTAAGCTACCTCTCTATACCGAACCCGGCACTGGATGGCAATACAGCCTTTCTACTGATGTGCTTGGGCATCTTTTGGAAGTTATATCAGGACAACCTTTAGACATCTATCTCGATGAACACATATTTACTCCGTTAGGCATGGATGATACCTTCTTCGAAGTGCCAGACGATAAGGAAGATCGGTTTGTCTCTAACTACACTACCAATAAGGAAACTGGAAAACTACAAATCATAGATCATCCTTCTATGAGTAAGTATTGTAAAGATGTAACACTTTTCTCTGGAGGTGGAGGACTCGCATCTACTGCTTTTGATTACTTAGCCTTTTCTAAAATGCTGTTGAATGGAGGTACACTTAATGGCCAAACAATTTTAGGTCCTAAGACGATTGAGCTGATGACTCAAGATCATTGTACAGAAATACCTTATAGTGGATTTGGCCCAATTAATCTTCCGGGTAATGGTCACGGGTTTGGCCTAGGATTTACTATGACAACTGATCTAGCAGGAAGTGCGGCCTTAGGATCAGAAGGTGCATATGGATGGGGTGGCGCTGCTGGAACTTACTTTAGGGTTGATCCAAAAGAAGAATTAATTTATATCATGATGATACAGATTATGCCTAATGATCATTTACAAGCTAGAGAAAAATTTCAGACACTGGTTTATCAGGCTATTGTCGATTAGTAATAGGCTAGAGATCGTAACACTACAGTTAGTACGGGCATTTCACATCTGCGTGTGGATTCTATTGAAGATTAGTTGCAGCCAGTTCTAATATCAGTCTTAAAGATGAGATTCATCCAATAAATGATTCACTGGTTAAGGTGAAACAGCTACAAGCGGTTTCGTTCATTTGGAACGATGATCCTTCAATAAGTGTGCAATTGGGATCAATCGCACAAGATTTCCAAAAAATCATCCCGAAGTCATTAATGATCATGATGGTTTATTAAGTGTAGACTATAGAGAGACTACAGGTATTCTTGTAGAGGCGATTATAGAGTTAAGTTAACAACTCTATGCATTGGAAGAAAGACTAGCCGAATTAGAAAAAATCATCGTTTTAAAAGAGTAGGCTTACTGTGCAATACATCTATTACTAAAAAAATGGCCAAATCATCATCGGATCATTTGATATAGTATGCAATGATTTTTGCAGATTGCTACTTCTTCGTAAGACAAAATAATAATCGCAAGTCAAGCGTAAGGTCTAATCGTGACTATCATGAATATCTTACCATTAGTCACACCGAACTTTGTGCGCGCTTGATCTCGATCTCATCACACTTAGTAGATGCCCAAGCAATTAAATCGGCATTATGTTCGTCATTATATTATAAAAATATTTAATATATAAATTGAACTGCATATATGAAACTTCTATCCATTTTAATCTTTACTCTAACCAGCCTATCACTGCAAAGTCAAGATACAACTTCTCTAGTTGCTCAGTATACATTTAGCGGAAATGCAGATGATATCAGCGGAAACGAAAATCACGGAACAGTAGATGGACCAGCATTAACCACTGACAGATTTGGTGAATCAGACAGTGCGTATGAATTTGATGGAGAAGATGATATTATAAGAGTAATGGATGCAACCTCATTGCGATTAGAAGATGACTTTACAATCGTAGCTTGGGTATTGCCTTATAGCACGAAGGATCATACTATCCTAAGGAAAAACTCTAGTGCCAATAGTACTTCAGCATTTCCCGCTTATGGTATAGGTTTATCAGGAACATCTCACTTTACACTGAATATTGGGACTGATGAAGGGCCTACAGGAATCTCTAGCCAACAAGCTTTTTTCAATCAACCATATGCAGTTGATACTTGGTATCGAATGATCGCAAGAAAGCAGGATTCTATAATTTATATAACAACCAATCCATTCGATAAAAATACATTTACAAATTACCAAAGCTTAATGGAGGGTAATATTCTTTATGATGGTTCGCCACTGATAATTGGCTCTAGAACACAGCAACGTTCAAATACTTTTGAAGGAAAAATAGATGACATAAAAATCTATAATAGATTTATGACTTTAGAGGAGGTTACGGCTTTATCTTTTGATGATGAAGATATAGAAGAAGAAATGGAAAATGATCCTGATGCAGAAAATGAAAATACCGAATCCGATTTGATTATCGATGTAGAAATAATTGGTAACCCATGGAAATTCCTTCTAATAAGATTACAAGAAAAAATTGTTGCGAGTGTGAAACTTTACAAGGAAGATGAGTTGATCATTGATAAAGAATTTGATGCTTACGTTGGATCTATCAATATTCAAGAATTAGAGGCTGGCACTTACCTATTAAATATCAGAACTAATAGTGGCTCTTTTGAACAAGAAATACTCATTGAATAATTAGAACTAGTTATAGAAGCAATGTACATTTACCATTAACTAGGTTCAATCATTTTAAGTTGTATAGAAGGGCTTATCTTTAATGTCAATCTTGATACTAAAATGCTCGTCAACAATCCACTTACCATAGCCAATGTTCTAAAAGGGAAAAGCACCACCCCATCTTCTATCATCGGATAAGGAATAATAGTAGGTATGCCAAGTGTAGCATCTCCCCCACCAAACCTCAAAATAGCGGCTATGAAAAAACCTGACAAAGCACCAATACTATTCGCTTTAGAGTCAAACAAAGCACAGACCAATGCTGGAAATAATAAACAATAAACAAAATCACTACACAAAAACCACAGGGCATAAATACTATCTACTTTAAGCGATAAAATAGTAGCAACAATTCCAACAATCACAATAGTCCTCTTTAAAATCTTCAATAAATTTTCATTTGCTAAGTCTGGCTTAACTAGTGGTTTATAAACATTCCAAACTGCTAGTGTACTTGCTGATAACATCGAAGAATCTATAGATGACATCACTGCCGCAGCAATCGCTCCTAATCCTATGATTGCAATGTAAGAAGGTGTCAAATATTGAAATACATAAGGCAAAGTGCTTGCGGCGTTTATAGGGCCTGATAATCCAAGGCTACTCCAATCTGTTACTGCTCCCACCATACCTACTAACGCAGCAGGGATAGCGACAGCTATGCAAATAAATCCTGCTATTATAGAAAACCACATGGCAGTCTTTTCCGTCCTCGCTGCCAATACTCGTTGAAAATAAACTTGCCAGGGAATCCCTCCAAAAACCAAAAGCAGAGCATAATCTAACCAATTCCAAAAGTAATTTCCCATTACAGACTTGTTAGGAACAAAAGAAGCTGCGCTGCCAAACTTTTCATTGTATTGAATCTTGAGTTGATCAAAGCCTCCCACCCCTTCAAATAGAAAAGGCATTACTAATAGCAATCCGAAAATCAATAAACCTAACTGCAGAACATCTGTGTAAGCTACTGACCACAATCCACCTATTGTAGTATAAACGATAGCAATCGCTGCAGACAACAGAATAGACGTCTGAATATCCAATCCAATAATGACCGAAAAGGTAGTCCCTAAAGCTGTAAGAATCGCAGCTACCCAGAATATCTCTCCAAATAGTGCAGGCAAGAAAAATAGCCCTGTAGCTTTTTTACCAAATCGCTGGCTTAGGGGATCCAGCATAGTCCTAAACTGATACCGTCGCATCTTCCTAGCGAAAAATATCCCACCAATAATCAAGCTCAGTCCATAGCCCCAGGGCGCCTGTACCCAAACCAGGCCACTTGCTGCTGCCGCCTCAGCAGTACCATTAATATAACCACCTCCTATCCAAGTGGCAGCCATTGTCAACATAGCAATCCACATAGGCAGCTTCCGACCAGCCAACAGGAAGTCATCTGAGTCTCCAGCTTTAGACTTAGTAGAAGCCCAATATCCGATCCCGAAAATCAGAATATAAAAAAATAAAACTGCTCCTAATCCTAGCCAATTCATCTAAAGACACTTATGCTTTTGTACCTTCATAAATGTAACTACTAAAAGAGACTTGATTCGATTAAGAGAGAAAATACTCGCGTGGGGCGTGCATGTCTTTACATCAATGGGATTGCTTTCAGCATTTATGGCGATTATAGCCATAGACGGACAGAATTGGAGGTCTTGTTTTCTTTGGCTATTTCTTTGTTTTATAATTGATGGGCTTGATGGTAGCTTGGCTAGAAAATTTAAAGTCGAGGAAGTATTGCCATTTATGGATGGTAAGAACATAGACTTTGTCATTGATTTTGCTGCATATGCATTGATTCCTGCTTTCTTCTTCTATAAAGCCGATATGGTATCAGATTACCTTATGCTGCCTGCTTTGGCAGTCATGTTACTTTCTGCTGCTCTGTACTATGGCAAGAAAGGTATGGTCGAGGACGAGCAGTACTTTGTTGGATTTCCTGTCTTGTGGAATTTTGTAGTATTCTTTCAATTTTTTATTTGTCAAAACCAGGAGTGGTTAAACTTCGTCTCAATTTTAGTTTTCGGTGTTCTACATTTTGTGCCAATTAAGTTTGCTTACCCGAGCAGAGCGAAGAAGTTCTTTTGGAGTCACTTGGCATTTTCGCTTATTGGACTTCTTGGTGCCATTACGGTGCTATACAGTTATCCTAACAGAATTATTACAGCTGAAGCAGCTGCAATAATTGGAGCTGTTTACTTTTCTCTTTTTGCCATTTATGACACTTTAAAGAGTTAATCAAAATCTTTAATGATTTTCTTTATTTCATCAATGATCTCTTTTATCCACTCCTCTTTATTATTCTCCGCGATCTCATATGAATTTGGGAACGGCTTGTTTTTAGTATCCATAATATCTTTTCTCAATGATGAAGAAAGGCTATCTAATTTCCCTTCATACTCATATCGAGTGTGAGTCTCTTTATAATTATACTCTTCGTCTTTACGCTCCACAAAATCTCCTGATTGATTATCAATTAAATCATAATCAACAGATAGTTCTGCACTTATTTCTTTTACGATAGTTGTTAATCTCAGGCTATCTAATATTTGCTCTTTAGACTTCTCATTTTCATTAAAACTGACTTTATCAAGATTTACTTCAAAGACATAAGTTATCGGATTATTAGAGTAGCCCATGTAATACTTATTCCACTTACCATCTTTAAATTCATCTTCAATTTCATCTTCAAGATCCTCTAGCATATCTATTCTACTATCGTCATCGATCTTAAACAAAATTGCAATGGTGGCTGCCACCTCCGCGTCATAGAGCATCTCTTGAAGGCCAGGATAGCCAGGAGATATTCTCTCCACTTGTTGGAGATGAGTGAGTGCTTTACGACTTTCAACTGGATTATTTTTACCAAGCATTAAGAAAGCTTCATCCATTACCTTTCCACATGCATCATCTGCAGCCACCTTCATATCATTTCTAAAATCGTAAATATTTAGATCCTCAGTAATAACACTTGACAAACTTGATACTGATCTCGCTCTCTCATCTAACTTTTCATATAGCCTAAACACCTCTATTAAAGACTTACCATCACCTTTTACTCTAAGTGATTTTATCTTATTCAAATCATCACGATTTGCAAAATCAAAAGAATCGTAAAGGCTTTTTTGTTCCTCTAGATTATAAGGATCATCTTGTAACTCTTTAACAGCCTTCTCTACGGCTTCTGAATACTTCCCTTTTGAAACTAGTTTTTGAGAGGATGCGCAAGACTCTAATAAGAACAAGCTAACTATTCCTAATATTAAAATTGATAAACTTGAAATTTTCATTAATAGCTGATTATAGAATATTTATTTAGATAACAGCAAAGTTACAGCTATTTGAATTAACCTTATCACCATTTGTTTAAAGGAATCCTAAATGACTTTTCAGATATAACAATTCAATTCGAACTACTGCACTACCTTGCTCCTAAATACAAGCCATCCGCATTTGGAGCAGTCTTGATTGAGTGCAAACTCCCTTTAGGGTTGGGGTAAGAAAAGAAGCAGTATTGTAATTTTGCTAAGTACTACTACCCTAACCCTAAAGGGAAACTACCCGCATTTAAATTAGTCTTGTTTGTGCGGGGGCTCCCTTTAGGGTTGGGGTAAGAAAGGAAGCAGTATTGTAATTTTGCTAAGCACTACTACCCTAACCCTAAAGGGAAACTACCCGCATTTAAAATAGTCTTGATGGAGCGTGGACTCCCTTTAGGGTCGGGGTAAGAAAAGAGGCAGTATTAAAATCTTGCTAAGCACTACTACCCTAAACATAAAGGGAAACTACCCGCATTTAAAATAGTCTTGATTGAGCGCAGACTCCCTTTAGGGTTGGGGTAAGAAAAGAGGCAGTATTAAAATCTTGCTAAGCACTTCTACCCTAACCCTAAAGGGAAGCTACCCGTATTTAAATTAGTCTTGATGGAGCGTGGACTCCCTTTAGAGTTGGGGTAAAAAAGGAAGCAATATTGTAATTTTGCTAAGCACTACTACCCTAACCCTAAAGGGAAACTACCCGCATTTAAATTAGTCTTGTTTGTGTGTGGGCTCCCTTTAGGCTTGGGGTAAAAAAGGAAGCAGTATTGTAATTTTGCTAAGCACTACTACCCTAACCCTAAAGGGAAACTACCCGCATTTAAAGTAGTCTTGATGGAGCGTGGACTCCCTTTAGAGTTGGGGTAACAAAAGAGGCAGTATTAAAATCTTGCTAAGCACTACTACCCTAACCCTAAAGGGAAACTACCCGCATTTAAAATAGTCTTGATGGAGCGTGAGCTCCCTTTAGGGTTGGGGTAACAAAAGAGGCAGTATTAAAATCTTGCTAAGCACTACTACCCTAACCATAAAGGAAAACTACCCGCATTTAAAATAGTCTTGATGGAGCGTGGACTCCCTTTAGGGTTGGGGTAAAAAAGGAAGCAGTATTGTAATTTTGCTAAGCACTTCTAACTTAACCCTAAAGGGATACTACCCGCATTTAAAATAGTCTTGATGGAGCGTGAGCTCCCTTTAGGGTTGGGGTAAGAAAAGAGGCAGTATTAAAATCTTGCTAAGCACTTCTACCCTAACCATAAAGGGAAACTACCCGCATTTAAAATAGTCTTGATGGAGCGTGGACTCCCTTTAGGGTTAGGGTAAGAAAGGAAGCAGTACTGTAATCTTGCTAAGCACTATACCCTAACCCTAAAGGGAAGCTACCCGCATTTAAATTAGTCTTGATGGAGCGTGGGCTCCCTTTAGGATTGGGGTAAGAAAGGAAGCAGTATTGTAATTTTGCTAAGTACCAATACCCTAACCCTAAAGGGAAACTACCCACATTTAAATTATTCTTGTT